>ERZ773090.294-NODE-294-length-34372-cov-4.90369_pt1 | contig 34372 bp, 25 predicted proteins | sample MGYA00580579_ERZ773090 | MGnify/ENA primary metagenome ERZ773090 (study PRJEB29015, sample SAMEA2738014) | human oral metagenome | biome: human oral; feature: human-associated habitat; material: dental | place: China | collected 2132 ... | reverse complement strand
TTAATTGAAGATAAACTTACGAAATAAATTAAAATTATATAAAAAACGAAATAATTCACGTCATAGAACTATGCAAAGAAACGCCCCCAACACGTCATCTCGACTGGAACGTAGTGGAATGGAGAGATCTCATACTTTTACTTTAGCAAAAGTAAATGTATCGCAGATACATCTATTATAAAAATGTTATGACTTTGTATATAAGTAAAATAAGGTCTTAGATAAACAATTCTTAAGTCTTTACTATAAGTTTGTCAACTATGAAAAATTTATTTATTAGCATAGAGCTTTATGAGATCTCTCGACTACGCTCGAGATGACGTAAAAGGAAAATTCTTCGTTTAAGAGCTAAACGTTAATTGAAGATAAACTTACGAAATAAATTAAAATTATATAAAAAACGAAATAATTCACGTCATAGAATTATGCAAAGAAACGCCCCCAACACGTCATCTCGACTGGAATGTAGTGGAATGGAGAGATCTCATACTTTTGCTTTAGCAAAAGTAAATGTATCGCAGATACATCCTAGACTGATGACAAAGTATCAATGAGCAATTGTTGACACTTTTTTAACGGAGAAAAAGAGAATAAGTAGTATAATAATTAGACTATAGTCAAATAATTTAATAAAAACAAAAACATAAAAAAGCACACCTCAAAAGTTGGTTTTTTTCAACTTTCAAGGTGCACTCCAAACTCTATTTACTTTTTTTAGTTTTTCTTTGCGATTCCCGGTGTAGTCATTGAGAATACATCCAAGATATTGTCAATTTCTTCTTCAGTCATAATTTTTTCTGAAATTAAAACTGCTTTTACAGGTAAATTCTTTTCAATAGCTTTATGAATTACTTCAACTGATTTTTCATATCCGATATGTGGAGCAAAAGCAGTTACGATTCCGTAGCTATTGTGAACCATATTCTTAGTTCTCTCTGCATTTGCAGTAATACCTAAGATACAGTTATGAACAAATGTACTTGCTGCTCTACCTATTGTTTCAACTGATTCAAATAAGTTGTAAAAAATAACCGGCTCAAAAGCATTAAGTTCAAGTTGTCCTGCTTCTGCAGCCATTGTAACAGCAACGTCATTACCTACACAGTTAAAAGCAACTTGAGATACAACTTCAGGAATTACAGGATTTACTTTTCCCGGCATAATTGAACTTCCGGCTTGTCTTGCAGGTAAATTGATTTCTGCAAAACCGCAAGTTGGACCTGAAGACATAAGTCTTAAGTCATTAGCTATTTTAGACATACTGATTGCACAACTCTTTACAAGACCAGAAACGTGAACGAAAACGTCAATATTTTGTGTTCCGTCAATCAAGTCTTCTGCTTGTACTAGTTCCAAATCTGTAACTTGTGCAAGATTTTTTACAATCTTATCCATATAGCTTACATCGGCATTAAGTCCAGTTCCTATTGCAGTTGCTCCCATGTTTACAGTTTTTAAAACTGTACATGCAGTTTTGAATAATCTAATATTTCTGGAAATAACTGTTGAATAAGCTCTAAATTCTTGTCCAAGTCTGATAGGAATAGCATCTTGCATTTGAGTTCTTCCCATTTTTATAACATCATCAAACTCTTCAGCTTTTGAAATTAAAGCACTTTCCAATTCTTTTAAACTTTCAATAGTTTCCCCTAAAAGTCTGATAAGAGCAATTTTACCACTTGTTGGATAAACGTCATTTGTAGATTGTCCCATATTTACATCATCATTAGGATGAATAATTGAATAATCTCCAAGTTTTCCGCCTAAATGTTCAATAGCAATATTTGCAATTACTTCATTTGCATTCATATTATGACTTGTTCCTGCTCCCCCTTGAATTGGGTCAACAATGAATTGATCTAAATATCTTCCCCAGATAATTTCATCACAAGCATAAACTATTGCATCTTTTTTCTTTTCGCTCAAAACTCCGGCTTCAAAGTTCGTAATAGCACAAGCCTTCTTAATTTCAGCAACTGATTTAATCATTTCAGGATTTGTTCTTCTTCTTGTAATCTTGAAATTTTCTGTTGCTCTTTGAGTGTGAATTCCATAATAAACATTCTCCGGAATTAAACTTTCTCCGACACAATCATGTTCGACTCTGTATCCTTGTTTTGCTTCCATAATATTTTTTTACTCTCCTTTATATAAAATATAATTTAAACCATTTTTTTAGGGTCAACAATTTCATCAAATTCTGACTCTGTTAAATAACCGAAATGTAAAACCGCCTCTTTCAATGTCGTATTTTCCTTAAAAGCATATTTTGCACATTGACTCGCCTTATCGTATCCAATATATGGATTAAGTGAAGTTACGAGCATTAAAGATTCATTCAAATATTTATTTACAACTTCTTTATTTACTTTTATTCCTCTTACACAGTTTTTCACAAAAGATTCCATAGCATCTGAAAGTAAATTTACAGATTCAACAAAACTGTGAATAATAATAGGCATATATACATTAAGCTCAAAATTTCCTTGAGATGCACAAAAACTTATTGTAGTATCATTTCCTAAAACTCTTGCACAAACCATTGTTAAGGCTTCTATCTGAGTAGGATTTACCTTACCAGGCATAATTGAACTTCCAGGTTCATTTGCAGGAATTTCAATTTCTGAAAAACCGCAACGTGGTCCACAAGCTAAAAATCTTATATCATTTCCAATCTTGATTAAATCCATTGCAAGTGCCTTGATGGCTCCGTGAGAAACTACAACAGCATCTTTCATTGTCAATGAATGGAAGAAATTTTCAGCAGGTTTGAATTCTTTTCCAGTAATTTTTGAAACATATTTTGCAACAATATTTTTAAAGTTTTCTTTGGTATTAATTCCTGTACCAACCGCAGTTGCTCCTAGTGAAATTTCTAAAAGACCTTTTCTAGTAAATTCAATATATTCCAGACATTTTTCAATAGAATTTCTATAACCACTAAACTCTTGAGAAATCTTAATAGGTACAGCATCTTGTAGATGAGTTCTACCAATTTTGATAACATCGCTATTAGCATCTTCAAACGCCTTAAAAGCTGAAATCAAAGTTTTCATTGACGGAATAAGTTTTCTGTCAATAACATCTAAACAAGCTATATGCAAAGCTGTTGGAAAAGTATCATTTGAACTTTGAGATTTGTTTACATCATCATTTGGGTGAATTAAAGTTTTACCCGCCTTTTGATTTGCATAATTTGCAATCACTTCATTCAAATTCATATTAGTTTGAGTACCACTTCCTGTTTGGAAAACTACAAGTGGAAAATGCTCATCAAGATTTCCACTAAAAATTTCTTCAACAGCATTTTCTATTGCAGAAAATTTTTCCTTGTTTAAATCGCCAAGCTCGTAATTAGCCATAGCACAAGCGTACTTAACAGTAGCCATCGCTCTTATAACTTCAGTTGGCATTTTGTAATTTCCAATTTTAAAATTTTCAAAACTTCTCTGTGTAGTAGCTCCCCAAAGCTTATCACTTTCTACCTTTATTTCTCCAATAGAGTCTTTGTAAATCTTATAACTCATTAGAACCCTCCTATATTTAATCAATTTTTATCTTTTGAAAATAAAGTTAATTTATTTTTATTAAATATTTATTAAAAATGTACAAAAAAAATTAATCCCTTTAATTAAAATTAGTTTTTTAAAAATATAAAATTTTAAAACCTATTTCATCATACTTTTCCCTAAACTTTCTATCCCAAATGGAAAGTATGATATATCATAATCTCTTTTTGATTATTTTTTTATTGAAGATTATGATGCAATAAATATGTCTTTACGCCTTATGGTAAAGACAATTATACCATAATTCCCTTTTGATATTTTTTTATGGTAATTATGGTGAAATTAATATAGTTTTACCATCAGGCGTAAAACTATATTAATTATAACACAAAAAAAACAAAATGTTTAACATTTTGTTCATTTTTTGTTAGTTATTTATTAAATAACAATTTATTGTTATAGTTTACAACTGCTTCATATTCATATACTCAAATTAATTTACAATTATTGATACTTATTTCTTTCAGAAATACTATTGCTTGTGAACAAGCAATAGTTGAGATCTCTCCACTACGTTTCGCTTTGCTCAACTCTGGTCGAGATGACGTATAAGGAGAAATCTTCGTTTAGTAGCAAGACGTTAGAAGTAAATAAACTTCAACATTTATTTTCAATTTAAAATAAAATTTTATAATGCTTTTATCTTTTATTAAGTAAAAAAGTAATAACCCTATTATTTCATAGTGAATAATTCACGTCACAGAATTATGCAAAGAAATGCCCCAAACACGTCATCTCGAGCGTAGTCGAGAGATCTCACACTATTATTTGCTTGCAAATAATAGTAAGTCCTGTAAAGGACTTAAAAAAATAAAACAGTTAAATATAACCACTATGTAAATTTTCTAAAGCTCCATTTAGTATGAAAATTTCATATCGATGTATCTACGATACATTTACTTTTGCTAATGCAAAAGTATGAGATTTTCACAGTCGATTGTGCTCAAATCAAAGATTTGAACAATCTTTGCGTCAGACCTACTTTTGTTTACAAGTAAACAAAGTTAGGGCTAGATTCATTTCGCTTCGCTACAGTCGAAATGACATATAAGAGAAATCCCTTTGTTTAAGAGCTAGACGTTAATAGTTAAATTAGCTTCAAAAATTATTTATAATTTATAAATATTCTACATTTTAAAAAACTTTTATTATAATTAATAAACAGTCTTATAACCAAAATTGACGACAATACAAAAGCAACTATAAATTGACTTTATAATTGCTTTTAATTTTCTAAAATTTCCATTGCCTTTAAATATTTATTTCTTCTATTAATATCTTTTTCTGTTATTGTTTTTAATCTTTTTAAGTTCAAATTATGCCTTAAATCTGACAATTTTACAGCCAAAGCTATTTTATTGGTCTTTACTCTATTTATATAGTCAAAATACTCTTCATCAGTGTTATGTGTTAGAAGTAAAATGCCTTCCATTTGCTCCTCATCTAAAAAACTAAAATCTTTAATGCTATACAAATCACTATCTTCAAGAACATCATGTAGTAAGGCAACAGTCTTTGTCCTTATCCCTTTTACTCCTAATGCAACATTTATCGGATGAAAAATATAACATCTCCCTGCCTTGTCTTTTTGATTAATATGTGCCCTTAACATCATAAAAAATGCTTTAAATAATCTTAACATAATTTCTCCTTTATTAAAAAACTATACAATATTGTTATACCCTTTTTAAAGTGATGAATATATCTATTTATTTTTTATTATTTCTTTCAGAAATACAATTGCTTGTAAACAAGCAATTGTTGAGATTTCTCCACTTCGGTCGAAATGACGTGTAAGGAGAAATCTTCGTTTAGTAAAAAGACGTTAGAGGTAAATAAAATTCAACATTTATTTTCAATTTAAAATAAAAAAATCTAATATTTTACAACGCTTTTATCTTTTATTAAGTAAAAAAGTAATAACCCTATTATCTTATAGTAATAATTCACGTCATTGAATTACGCATAGGAATGCCCCCAATACGTCATCTCGACTGGAACGTAGTGGAATGGAGAGATCTCATACTTTTGCTTTAGCAAAAGTAAATGTATCGTAGATACATCATTAAATTTATTTTATTTCTTTCAGAAATACTATTGCTTGTAACCAAGCAATAGTTGAGAGTTTCACAGTCGATTGTGCTCAAATCAAAGATTTGAACAATCTTTGCGTCAGACCTACTTTTGTTTACAAGTAAATAAAGTTAGGGCTAGATTCACTATGCTTCGCTACAGTCGAAATTACGTGTAAAGAAAAATCTTCGTTTAAGTAAAAAGACGTTAGAGTTAAATAAACTTCAAAATTTATTTATAATTTAAAAATATTATATATTTTAAAAAACTTTTATTAATCAAAAAATTAATAACTTTATTATTTAATAGTAAATACAATATAAACAATACAAAAAAACGTTGGAAAAATCCAACGTTTTAAATTCATATTTACTATCTCTTTGAGAATTGTGGGCTTCTTCTTGCCTTTTTAAGACCATATTTCTTTCTTTCTTTCTTACGAGGGTCTCTTGTTAAGTAACCGGCTCTTTTTAATACAGGTCTTAATTCAGCAGAAACTTCTAATAAAGCTCTTGCAATACCATGTCTGATTGCACCGGCTTGTCCTGTAAATCCGCCACCTTTTACAGTTACATAAACGTCGAATTTACCAAGACTTTCTGTTACTTCTAAAGGTGATTTTGCAGTAACCTTTAGAGTATCATAATCAAAATATTCTTCTATATCTTTCTTATTAATAATAAATTTTCCATTTCCAGGTGTTAAGAAAACTCTAGCTACAGAAGTTTTTCTTCTTCCTGTTCCCATATATTGAGTTGCCATATTATGTTAATCTCCTTTCTATTCCTATTTACTTAATGTTAAAACTTCAGGTTGTTGTGCTTCGTGATTGTGTTCAGGACCTGCATAAACCTTTAATTTCTTGAACATTTGTCTTCCTAAAGTATTCTTTGGAAGCATTCCCTTAACAGCTAATTCAATAACTTTTTCAGGTTTAGTTTGTAACATTTTTTCATAAGAAATAGCTTTTAAACCATTTGAATATCCAGTATAGTATCTATGTTCTTTTTGTTGTAATTTGTTTCCGGTTAATTTAACTTTTTCAGCATTAACAACAATAACATAATCTCCCATATCGAATGATGGTTGGAATCTAACATTTTTCTTTCCTCTTAAAATTGAAGCAACTTCAGTTGCAAGTCTTCCTAAAACAACGTCTTTTGCATCAACCACATACCATTTACGATTAACATCGCAAGGCTTTGCTACGTAACTTTTCATTTCATTCCTCCTTAATTCTTTTTACAATATTGGGTTATTTAGACATCGCTACCCAGCGATTTTGTAGGCGAGGACTTATTAATCGCAACCTCGACTGCTATGCGATCGATATTGTAAAAAGACAAGGCTTTTTAAATATCAAAGTATCCAAAAGTGATACTTAAGTAGTATATCATAAATATATACTAATTGCAATACTTTTAAAGATTTTTTTATAATTCTTTTAAAACTTTTGAAGTTAAGTCAGGATAATTCCCGATTATTGCATCAACTCCCATTTCAACTAGATACTTCATTGCTTTTTCATCATTTACTGTCCAGGTATTTATTTCAAGACCCATCTTTTTAAATTCTTCTACCCAAGCCGGCTTTTGTAAAAGCATATAATATCCGGGATGAACAGCCTCATGTTTAATCCCTCTCATATATTCAATAGTGTTCATCAGTGGACTGTCAAATAATAATCCAGTCTTAAAACTTGAATCAATTTTTTTACAAAGTTCCATAGATTCGTGATTAAATGAAGATAAAATAACATTATCTTTAAGTCCAAACTCTTTTACTATATTGATAACAGCTTCTTCAAGTCCATAGTAGAAAACATAGTTATTTTTAAGCTCTAAATTTACAAAAAGTTTATTGTCCTTTACAATTTGTAAAAGCTCATCTAAAAATATAATTTTTTCTCCTAAAAATTCACTTCCTTTATGTGAACCGAATTCCATTTGTAAGAGCTCTTTTGAAGTCAAATCCTTGATAAAGCCACTTCCATTTGAGCAAGTTCTGTCAACGGTATCATCATGAATTATTACAAGTTTTTTATCCTTTGTCATATGAACATCAGTTTCAAATCCGTCACAATCACAATGTTCTATCGCCTTTAAAAAAGCAATTTTTGTATTTTCAGGGAATTTCCCGGAAAAACCTCTATGAGCTAAATTTAATATTTTTTTCATAATATCTCCTTAATTTAAAAATTTTTATGATTAAAGTATATCACTTTTACACAATTTACTCAATAATACACTATGTTTAATAAATAAAAAAATGGGTAGGAGATTAAAGTATGTAAATACAAAATATTTTTATTCGCTAGGGGTGCTGTTAAGCTGAGAAATACCCTTTGTACCTGATTCAGATAATACTGACGTAGGGAAGTTGAATAGTCTTTTTAATACGGACTTTCTAGTGAATATCTTAGGAGGTTTTTTTATGGAAAATTTTGGGAAATTTTTCTCAACAACAGGAGGAAAAACAACTATTATATTGTTAATTTCCTTTGCGTTTTTATTTTTCGTCTTTTATTTTAGAAGAGATGAAAAAATATTTTCTACAAAAGCACTAACTTATTCAGCCATTTTATTGGCACTTGGAATTAGTGCAAATCAAATAAAGTTTTTAAGCCTACCACAAGGTGGAAGTATAACTTTATTTTCAATGATTTTTGTAGTTTTTATAGGTTATATGTTCGGCCTTAGAGTAGGACTTATAGCAGGTATAACTTTCGGACTTTTAAATTTATTGATTAAACCAGAAGTCTATACTCCGGTTCAAGCAATTATTGACTATATTTTAGCATTTGGTTCTCTTGGACTTAGCGGATTATTCGCAAACAAAAAAGATAAACTAATACCTGCTTACCTTATAGCAATTACAGGAAGATTTATCTTTGCAGTGTTCTCCGGATATGTGTTCTTCGGTTCTTATGCTCCTAAAGGTTGGAATCCGTTGTTTTACTCAATTTGGTATAATTTTTCATATATCGGAACAGAGGGCTTTATAACTATATTATTGCTTTTAATTCCTCTTGTGAGAAATACATTGGAAAAATTAAAAGCAAGCAATTTTAAAACAAATTAAAAAAGTTTGGAGATACCGAATTTTTTACTTAAACACAAAAATAGAGAGCTAAAAAACTCTCTATTTTTTTATCCTTTTTTATTCATTATCTTTTTTCTTTGCAATATATGCTCCACCTATTCCCGCTAATGCAAGTAATACATAAGAAAATGCACTCTCTACATTTGTCTTCGGTAACATTCTACCTTTTTGTACTTTTACTTTAGGTTTTTGTGGTTTTAATGGCTTTAACGGTTTTTGTTGTGGTTTTTGTTGTGGCTTTGGATTTGGTTTTTGTGGTTTCACATTTTTATCTTCTTCAAATTTCCATTTACCTACTAAACGCAAATCTTCATTATCAACTTGTACCTTACCTATCACATCAAAATTTTTATCTTTTTTTGCTAACTGCCAACCTACAAATTTCCAAGTTCCATCTGTCACTTTTACATCAGCAAATTCTGGAAGTGCTATATCTGTTCCGGCAACTACATCTGATTTGTTTGCAGGTTTTTTGTCTAAAACTTCTTGAGGTAATTTTTTGCCATCAGTTACTGATTTAAATTCAAATGTTACATTATATTTTTCAGGTGCAGGTTTATTTTTTTCAAATATCCATTCGCCTTCTAATCTCAAATCTTCACCATTAACCGTAACTTCATTTTCTACAACTACCAAACCATTACCTTTTGGTGTCTTCCAATTTACAAATTTCCAAGTTCCGTCTGCTACTTTTACATCAGCGAATTTTGGAAGAACAATCTTTTCTCCATTACCAACATCCGTTTTATCTACAGGTTTTAATGCCTTTACTTCATCCGGTAATTCCCTATTGTTAGTTATTGACCTGAATACATAAGTAACCTTATAACCGTCAGTCAAACGTATTTTATTGATTTTTTCTTCTTTTTTAACCTTAACAGGAACAACTTTTTCAGATTTTTTAGCTCCTTCTTCTACTTTTTTCTCAATCTTAACTTCTTGTTTTTCTATTTTTTTCTCTACTTTTTCTGAATCTTTTTCAGTCTTAACAACTTCTTTTTTGCTAACAGTTTCTGACTTTGCTTTTTCTTCCTCTGCAAAACTTACTTTCGGCAAAACGGAAATCAACATTGCAAAAGTCAAAACTCCGGAAATAAATTTTTTCATTTTTAATACCTCCTCAAAATCAAATAAATTTATTAATATTTTATTTAAAACATAATACAACATCATTGCGTCGCATTATATTGTAGTCTTATTATATCATAATTCGAATAAATATGCAACCAAAAATTATGTTGTTATTCAATTTATCTGAAAATGGTAATTTTACTATTAAAAATTTTAAATTTTTATACAAAAATAGCAAGTTTAACGAGGTTATCGATGTATCTGCGATACATTTACTTTTGCTAAAGCAAAAGTATGAGATTTCTCCACTACACTCTACTTCGCTACGCTTCGTTCCGTTACGGTCGAAATGACGGATAAGAGAATACCTTTCATCCAATAGCCAGACGTTAATAGTAAATAAACTTCAGTGGAATTTAAAAATTGTATGTTATAAAGAAATAACTCAAGTCATAGAACTTTGAAATTAAATACCCCCTAACACGTCATCTTGAGCATAGCAAAGCGTAGTCAATCTAGCACTAACTTTGTTTAAAAGTTGCATAGAAAACAAAATAATTCACGTCATAGAACTTTGCAAAGAGATGCTCTCAACACGTCATCTCGAGCGTAGTCGAGAGATCTCACACTATTATTTGCTTGCAAATAATAGTAAGTCCTGTAAAGGACTTAAAAAAATAAAACAGTTAAATATAACCACTATGTAAATTTTCTAAAGCTCCATTTAGTATGAAAATTTCATATCGATGTATCTACGATACATTTACTTTTGCTAAAGCAAAAGTATGAGATCTTTCGACTTCGTTACACTTCGCGATGCTTCGTTCCGGTCGAAATGACGTATAAGGATAATACTTCGTTTTATAGATAGACGTTAATAGTAAATAAACTTCAAATATTATTTAAAATTTACACAAAATAATAAAGGTTGGGATTTCCCCAACCTCTATATTAAATGCCTTAAAATTTTTAATGTTTTTTCTTATATCCAACAGCTCCGGCTACTCCTAAAGCTAAGATTGAAGTTATTGCATAACTCAATCCGCTTGATATATTTGTTCTTGGAAGTTTGTTTTTCTTTCCTGTTTTTTTATTCTTTCCAGCATCTTTTCCGGATTTATTATTGTTACTGCTCGGTTTGCTATTATCATTATCAGGCTTCTTGTTATCTTCTTGCTTATCTCCATAAACTACTGCATAAACGCTGAAATGATTTGTTTTAAAAGTTATCTTTCCTTTTTCATAAGTGAATGGAATTTCTTTTAATCCACCGTCTATATGATATAATTTTTCTACCTTTAATTTTACTTTAATTGTAATGGTAACTTCGCCTCTTGGTTGAGTTTCTCCGTTATTTGCATCTTTCAAATTTATATCATAAGCATCATATTCTTTTCCGACTAATTCACTTGGATTTACTCCCTTTGTTAAGACTTTCCAATCTTTATTCAAAGTATTAGTATCTCCTGTTACAACTATTGAACCGTCTTCATTTTTTAGTTCAACTTTTGGAAGATTTGGTTTGTCTTTTAGATTATTTATTGAAGTTGTCAATTCTTCTTCTGCCTTATTAACTTCCTCTTGTGTTGCATCGGCTTTTGCCAAAATTTCTTCAGCTTTTTTCAGAACTTTATTCATTACCTCTATTGATTCTTCAGTTTTGCCCTTTGTTGTTTCAGGGACTTTTGCTTTTTCAACTGCTTTTTGTAGAGCTTCTTTATTGACTTCCGGCTTTGTTTCATCTAATTCCAACTCAACATTGACAACCATAGCACTGAATGTTCCACTGTTTCCGGTATTGTAAATATATTTAAAACCTTTTGGATTATTTGAACTTATATTTAAAATTCCAGTATTTTTGTCATAAGAAAGATTTGTATCTTTTTCATCAACTTTAACCTTATCTAAATTTTCTTTTCCTACAATTTTACTCATATCAATTTTAGTAAGATTATTTGTTTTATATTTTACTCTTTGGATTGAATCGAAATATGAATAATCTTTTTTAAATTCAACAGTTGATAAATCAATAGTAGTCAATCTGTTTCCATGAATATTCAATCCGGATAATAATAAATTTTTAAGTTTTAATTCAGATAATTTGTTTTCTTTAAGATAAATTGCCGTTAGCTTCTTATTATTGCTTAAATCAATTTCTGTAAGACCCATATCATCTTCTTTATTATTATCTAAAGATAAAGATAAAAGTTCTGTATTTTTAGAAAGATCCAACTTCTTCAAATTATGTCTTTCAAGTTTAAGTTCAGTAAGATTTACAAGTGGCGTAATATCAATATTTTTTAACTTTTCTTTTTGATCTGACAAATCAAGGTGTTTAAGAGAAGTTAATTTTGTGAAATCTAATCCATTTGTAAAATTATTTCCCTTTAAATCTAACCATTCAATCTTATTTGTAAGATTAAATTTAATTTCTTTAAGATTGTTGTCATTTGCTTTTATTGATTTCAAATGTTCTAAAGCACTAACATCTAAAGTTTCAATCCCAACTTTATTTATATCTAAATATTCAAGTTTTTTGAATGTAGAGAAATTAAAGTTATTGTGTTTTTTTCCTTTTACTTCTAAAATATTTACATTAATTAATTTTTCAACACCTGTTGCATCAACATTTTCTGCAATCATTAACTTTTTGATATATTCCACAAAAAGTCCTAATTGTCAATTAGTAATACTACTAAAAGATTGTATTTAAAACATTATAAAATTTTGTATTATTTTTTTATATTTTTCACTCATTTTTTATAATTTTCACAAAAAAAGATTGAGCTTTTTACTTCTCAATCTTTTCAACATCAAATATTTAATTTTGTAAGAATTTATTTCTTATTCTTTTTTTTATATCTGATTTTTATTGCACCAAGTGCTCCTGTTGATAATCCTAACAGTACTGTATATAATGCTGTATTAACTGCATATCCTGTTTTTGGTATTACCGGTCTTGGCTTTAATGGTGTCGGATTCGTTGTTTCGTTTGTGTCGTAATTGTTGTTTCCTTCAACTACATTCGCCTTATTTAAAATCTTTTCGCCGTTTACATTGTCATTTACTTTTACTTTAAATGTAACTTCAAATGTTTCTCCATCTGCTACTTTTTCTTTAGTCCAAGTAATTTCTCCATCTTTGTAAACTCCACCATTATCTGCAGAACCTTCTACATAAGTTGTATGTTCAGGTATCTTGTCCTTTATTACAACCTTTTGGTCTTTTCCTGTTGTATTCTTGTAAGTAACTTTATAAAGTAATTCTTGTCCTGCTTTTACTTCATTTCCGTCTATACTTACTTTATCATCGCTAGGACTGAATACATCTTTCTTAGGTTTTGTTGATGTTGGATTTGTTGTTTCGTTTGTGTCAAACTTGTTATTTCCATCAACTACATTTGCTTTGTTTAGTATCTTTTGACCATTTACATTATCATTAACTTTTACTTTAAAGCTAACTGTTACAGAATCTCCATTTTCTACTTCCTTAACCCACTTAATAGTTCCGCCATTTTCTATTCCGTCATTATCTGCAGAAACAAATGTTGTATGTTCTGGGATCTTATCAGTTATTGTTACAGTTTGCTTTATTCCTGTTGTGTTTTTATAAGTAATTTTGTAAAGTAGTTCTTGTCCTGCTTTTACTTCGTTTCCATCGATACTTATTTTATCATTTTGACTATCAAAAACATCTTTTTTAGGTTTTGTTGATGTTGGATTTGTTGTTTCATTTGTATCAAATTTGTTGTTTCCATCAACTACATTTGCTTTATTTAATATCTTTTCGCCGTTTACATCGTCATTTACTTTTACCTTAAATGTAACTTCGAATGTTTCTCCATTAGCTACTTTTTCTTTTGTCCAAGTGATTTCACCGTCTTTGTAAACGCCTTTGTTGCTAGCTGATCCTTTTACATAAGTTGTATGTTCAGGTATCTTATCCTTTATTACAACCTTTTGGTCTTTGCCTGTAGTATTTTTGTAAGTTACTTTGTAAAGTAATTCTTGTCCTGCTTTTACTTCGTTTCCATCGATACTTATTTTATCATCTTTACTATCAAAAACATCTTTTTTAGGTTTTGTTGATGTTGGATTTGTTGTTTCGTTTGTATCAAACTTATTATTTCCATCAACTACATTCGCTTTGTTTAGTATCTTTTGACCATTTACATCGTCATTTACTTTTACTTTAAAGCTAACTGTTATAGAGTCTCCATTTTCTACTTCTTTAACCCATTTAATAGTTCCGCTATTTTCTGTTCCGTCATTATCTGCAGAAACAAATGTTGTATGTTCCGGAATCTTATCAGTTATTGTTACAGTTTGCTTTGTTCCTGTTGTATTCTTGTAAGTTACTTTGTAAAGCAATTCTTGTCCTGCTTTTACTTCATTTCCGTCGATACTTACTTTATCATTCTTACTGTCAAATACTTCTTTTTTAGGTTTTGTAGGTGTTGGATTATGAGTTTCATTTGTATCTGATTCATTAAATCCATCTTTAACATGAGATATATTGTCAATTGATTTGCCATTTACGTCATCATCAACTTTTACTTTAAAACTAACAGTTATAGAGTTACCATCTTCTACTTCTTTAACCCATTTAACAGTACCGCCATTTTCTGTTCCGTCATTATCTGCAGAAACGAATTTTGTATACTGCGGAATTTTATCAGTTATAGTTACGGTTTGTTTAGTTCCGGTAGTATTTTTGTAAGTGATTTCATAGCGCAATTCTTGTCCTGATTCTACAATCTTACCGTCAATACTTGTAATATCACTACCTTTAAAAACATCTTTTTTAGGTTCAGTTGGCGTATAAACCTTAACAGGTTTTGATTCCACATTATAAACATTATTTATACTAACTGTAAATTTATTTTCGTATTTTGTTCCTTCTTTTGTTACTTTTCCTGTGATTTTAGGTGATGGAACTTTTGCATCTTTTGTAAGATCATTATTTATTTTTTCTAATAAACTCGTCTTTGCTGTGAATTTAAGAAGTCCGGTTTCCTTAGTATATTCTACATCATAATCGGAATTCTTTGCTTTTGTTCCATCTAAGTCTAATTCATAACCTTTAGGTAATGTATCAGTAAATACTAAGGATTCTATCTTTTCGTGTCCCTTTGGAAAATCAGATGTATTTAATTCAAAGTTTACTACTGATCCTGTTTTTACCGTACTATTGTCTATATCTTTATTATTTTCATTAAGCGCTTTCTTTTCTACTTGTGATTTTACATAAAATACACTGTGATGATAAGTTATTTTTGTTTCCGGCTTTTGCGGTTCTTCCGGTGGTGTAGGTTTAACCGGCTTATTAGGTTCCTTTGCTTTTATTTCAGGAATACCAATCGCACGAACTTTACCATTTAAAGAGTACCAAATATTAGGTTTTTTACCTTCAGTATTATCTTTATCTTTAACCTTGGGACCATAATCTGGACCATCTAAAATTTTTGTAGCAGAAGCAGCTCCAAGTGTAATATAATTTTTACTACCTTGTAATCTAACTACACCAGCTCCATACCATGAATTTTCTGCATCAGCAGTATCCCAACCTGATCCAGGTTCATCTTTACGGGGATACATAGTATGTTCACATCCACCTTCACCTTTTTTGAAGTTCAAACTTTTTGTCGCATAAATCAATTTACGAGCTGTATCTTCATCAACTGTTGAACCAGAAATTCTTACAAATTGTCCTGCCTTATAATCTTTGGCAAGCTCTATAGAATTGTGTTCACGGTTAAGAGATGCAACTGACATCAGTGCATCTTTAAAATCAACTTCTTTTCCGTCTTGATCATAAAATGTAAATTCGTTTTTAACAAAAATTGAAGTATTTTTTTCGTTTTCTCCCGTATATGCAGATGCAAACACTCCAAGTGTCGGATCTGTAAATATACCTAACCACGCCTTACCGTTTTTAAAAGCTGAATCTGAAGTTAAAGTATATTTAAAAACTATTTTTGAGATTTTTTTACCATTGTAATAAGTTTTTTGAAGGTTTGTATATGTGGCTGTTACACTTTGTCCCTTTTGTAATAGAACTGTTGCCCATTTTACAGTACCATTTTCACTAACATTAGTTTTCCATGAAGCTTTATCGTCGAAATTTCCATATAATTCCATCTTATTTGTAATTCCTCCGGCAGCTTCCAATTCTTTAACACTCATATCATCCAACTGCAACAAACTCTTGGAATATTTATCTGTCTTACTAAATGCAGTATCTACTGCCTTTTTAGTAATATAATTTCCTTGATTATCAGATAGAGTTAGTTCTGCATCCGGTTCTGAATCATATACAAGAGTCTTAGCATATGGAGAAGATAAGTATCCTTCCTCATCTTTGTGTTTCTTATATTCTTCTAATGCCTTATCCATTTTCTTTTTTTCTTCATCATATTGCTTTTTAAAGTCTTCATAATCTTTTAGGTACTTTGCATAATCTTCATTATATTTAGCCAAGTCCTTGTCATACTTTTCTTTTTCTTTATCATATTTAGCTTTTTTGGCATTATAATCGTCCATTTTGACTTTTGCTGCTTTAATTTTTTGAACTTGAGCCTTATAGTCAGCGTTAATTTCAGCCAACTTTGCATCAGCTTCTGCATTTGAATTTACAGAACCCTTATCTTGTTTTGGGTCTTCTGTAATGTCAAGCCCGGAAGTCTTGCCGTCTTTTACAGCTTTATCCAATTCAGTACTATCTGCATTGACTTCTATCCCTTTAACAGGGTCCGCTGCTTTAACTTGAGATGCAATCGGTATAATCAATGCAAAAATAGTCAACATTGATATAATCTTATTAATGATTTCTTTTTTCTTCACTTTCTCGTTCTCCTTCCATAAGTAATAAATTTTCAATAAAAAAATCTTATATATATTTAATTATAATTCCCGCTCAATACCCCAATTAATCTTATGATTAAATATATATAATTTTATTCATAAAGTAAAAAATCATTTTTATTATACCATATTTGGCATTTAACGTCTACTCTAACCCTTAACAAAAGTTTGAATTAATTTCAATTATCAATATATATGTTATATTTATAAAAAACAACTTGATCTAACTCAATTAATTAATAATTATAAAGAAATTTGATTTAAAATTACAAAAAACGAAATTTCAGCTATTTTAAAAAGAATTTTTTGCTCACAATAAAAAAGGTTAGACAATACATTTTAAAATTTATTCTCTAACCTCAATTGCTGAATCTATTAACTACAATAATGAAAAATCTTCCATATTCCAAATTTCTGTCGCTATATCTGTATAAAAGTCTTTTTCGTGAGAGATTAAAAAGATTCCACCCTTATATTCCTTTAAAGCTCTTTTTAATTCTTCCTTTGACTCCGGATCAAGATGGTTTGTAGGTTCATCAAGCATTAGAATATTTGTCTTTTCATTTAAAATCTTACAAAGTCTTACCTTTGCCTGTTCTCCACCACTTAAAACTTTCATCTGTGATTCTATATGCACATTTGTAAGAGAACATTTTGCAAGTGCAGCACGAATTTTAAATTGTTCCCAACTTGGAAATTTCTCCCACATCTCATCAATAGGTGTATTGTTATTGTCGTAATGCTCTTCTTGTTTAAAATATCCTATTGCCAAGTTTTGACCGAAAGAAACAGAACCTGAAATAGCTTTAATATTCCCAAGAATTGTATTTACAAGAGTTGTCTTACCAAGTCCGTTCGCTCCTACGATAGCAATTCTATCTCCTCTTTCCATACGAAGATTTAAAGGCTTACTTATAGGCTTGTCATAACCTATTACCAAATCTTCTGTTTCAAAAATTAATCTGCTTGTGGAAGGAGCTGTTTCAAAATAGAATTCAGGCTTTGGTTTTTCTCTTACAAGCTCAATCTTTTCCATTTTATCAAGTTTTTTCTGTCTTGACATTGCCATATTTCTAGTAGCAACTCTAGCCTTATTTCTTTGCACAAAGTCCTCAAGCTCTTGAATTTCCTGCTGTTGTTTTTTATAAGCAGCTTCAATTTGTCTTTGTTTCAACTCTTTCAGTCTTAAAAACTCATCATAATCTCCAACATATCTATTTACTTCACAATTTTCAACATGGTAAATCAAATTAATTACAGAATTTAAAAATGAAATATCATGAGAAATTAAAATAAAGGCATTTTCATAATTTTGTAAATATCTTCTAAGCCAATTTATATGCTCTTCGTCCAAGTAGTTAGTAGGCTCATCAAGAAGCAAAATATCAGGCTTTTCTAAAAGCAATTTTGCAAGTAAAATCTTTGAACGTTGTCCACCTGAAAGGTCAAAAGCAGGTCTATCAAGCCATTCTTTAATTCCCATATTATGAGCAATTTCATCAATCTTGGAATCAATCATATAAAAATCATTCGTTTCAAGTAATTCTTGAAGCTCCGCCGCATCAAGCATAATATCATCGAGTTCTTGACCTGATAATTCACCCATTTTCATATAAATATCATTTAATTCACTTTCAACTTCAAAAAGATATGAAAAGGCTGATTTTAAAACATCTCGAACAGTCATATCAGCACCGATTACAGAATGTTGGTCAAGATAGCCAATTCTTACTCTCTTTGCCCATTCGATACTTCCCTCTTCAGCTTCAAGTTTTCCCGTAACCAGATTTAAAAAAGTACTCTTTCCCTCTCCATTTGGTCCAACAAGTCCTATATGTTCACCTTTTAAAAGTCTAAAATTTACATCTTTAAGTATTTGACGACCACCAAAGCTGTGGCTCAAATTTTTTACAGTTAAAATACTCATTTCTTCTCCTTTTAGTATAGCTCTACATATTTTACCATATTTTTCAATTTAAGTAAAAATTTAAACAACTGATTTAAAAGAACATATATTTAAACAAAAAAGCCGTCATTTCTGACGGCATTTAATATTAAAGTCTTTTAAGCATCTGATCTTGAAAATCCGTTTTTCATTTCACAACTTGCTGTGAAAAGTGTTTTGTCAAGCAAATCATTTGTTTGGTCTTTTACAAAATCTGTTATCTCATCATTTGCTTTTTCTAAAAATTCGTGAACATTCTTTATCTTTGATTTGTTTTTCAAAAATTCTTTATCATATTTATTCAAGAATGTACGACATTTTGATTGAACTGCATTTTGATATCTTTCAACATGAGAAGCAGTTGATGGAAAATGTGCATCGCAAAGTGCTCCGATAATACGATTTATCCAATAGAAATTATCTGTTGAAGGAGTAAGAGTTGTATTTTCTAAATATTCAGGTGTTTTAGTAATATTTGCATAATATGGAACTATTGCATTAAATACATTTGAACCGAAGGATAACCACTCAATACTTCTAATTTCTTCAGGCATATAAGGTCTTATTTGAACTAGAGCCAAAACATCATTACGATTTATCCCTATAGGTCTAAATTTTCCCTTTTGTGATAAATCTCCATTCTTTAGATATGGGTCATAAGGAGTTCCTTGATAGTGATTAGACATAATATATTTAACATCTTCTATTGTAATCTTCTTTTCAGGAATCATGCACCAAGGAAGATTATCACTATGTGGCTTAAACTCAGCATCTTCGCCATCCCAATCAAAAGTATTTGGATTGAAATATCTTAGCATTACCCAAGCACGAGGTGTGTTGTAAGTATGATCCGCATCGGAATGACTTCCAAAAGCAACTCTCGGATTGAAAGGTTCTTTATAGTCTTCATCTTCATCATAGTCAAAACCTTCTTCAAAATCATCAAGAAGTTTTTCAAGAGACATATCAGTAGATAGGTCAAGGAAATTTTCTTCAACAAATTCTTTCAAATCTGATGAACACATAAATTCTTCTTTTGATCCATAAGCATCTTCAAAATCAAAATGATCAAGTCCGAATTGATTTGGCATTACAACATAAACCTCGTCAGGAACTCTTCTTGCTATCCAGTGATGACCGCCGATTGTTTCAAACCACCAAATAGAATCAACATCTTGAAAAGCAATTCCGTTACTTTCATAAGTTCCATATTTTTCTATTAATGCACCAAGTCTTTCAACACCTTCTTTAGCACTATTTATATAAGGAAGAGTAATTACAACAAAATCTTCTTCACCTATTCCACCTTTTTTTATAATTCCAGGTTCAAATTCCACTAAAGGATCCGCTCCCAAAACTCTTTCGTTTGTAGTAATAGTTTCTGTTGCAGTCATTGAAACATTTTTTTCATTAACGCCACAAGCTCCCCAAACTCCACGCCATTTTTTTACATTTGGAAGACAAGTATAACGCATTGGACTTTTAGGCAATTCAATTTCACAATCTGTACGAACAGATTTATAATGAATCGGTTGATCCTTAGGCTCAACAACTATAAATTTTTTTGATTTAAACATTCCCGCTGAAGAATCTTCAATACGGGCAACCAAAGTTGAACCGTCATAACTTGCTTTTTTACCTATAAGAATTGTAGTACACATAACAAACCTCCTTAAATACATTTATGAATAATAATTATTATTACGTACATCTATATTATACATTAAATTTATAGAAAAGTAAAAATATTTTTGTTGTTTCGTAAAAAAGCTTAACCCTTTCTTGTATTCGAAATTATGGATATAATGAAAAACAAAATGTTTCACATCACCGCACCTTGTAATGAAAAGCTCCCAACACGCCATCTCGACTGAAACGAAGCATCGCTGAGTGCAGTGAATCCGGATCTAACTTTATTTACTTGTAAACAAAAGTAGGTCTGACGGGGTAATTGTATCTTTAGATACAATTGCTCTGGAAATCTCACACTATTATTTGCTTACAAATAATAGTAAGTCCTGTAAAGAACTTAAAAAATAAAATAATTAAATATAACTACTATGTAAATTTTCTAAAGCTCCATTTAGTATGAAAATTTCATATCGATGTATCTGCGATACATTTACTTTTGCTAAAGCAAAAGTATGAGATCTCTCCGCTTTGTTTCGCTTTGCTCAACTCCGGTCGAGATGACGTATAAGGATTAATACTTAGTTTAGTGGCCAGACGTTAATAGTAAATAAACTTCAATAAAATGTAAAAATTGTATATTATAAAGAAATAACTCACGTCATAGAACTTTGAAATTAAATACCCCTAACACGTCATCTCGACCGAAACGAAGCGTAGCTGAGTGCAGTGAATCTAGCTCTAACTTTGTTTACTCGTAAACAAAAGTAGGTCTGACGAAGTTATTGTATCATTTTATACAATAACTCTGGAGATCTCACACTATTATTTGCTTGCAAATAATAGTAAGTCCTGTAAAGGACTTAAAAAAATAAAAATGTTAAATATAACTACTATGTAAATTTTCTAAAGCTCCATTTTATATGAAAATTTCATATCGATGTATCTGCGATACATTTACTTTTGCTTGTTTACAAGCAAAAGTATGAGATTTCTCCACTACACTCTACTTCGCTACGCTTCGTTCCGTTACGGTCGAAATGACGTATAAGAGAATACCTCTCGTTTAATGGCTGGACGTTAACAGTAAATAAAACTCAAAATTTTTCACAAAAAAACAATTAACAGTTCCTCCATTAATTGTTTTTCATAATATAAAACTATTTGCTTTTTAATAATCTGTTGACTTCCTTTTGTACTTCCTCATAATTGTAACCTGCATTTTCAAGCCTTGCACGTCTTAATTCGCCATTGCCCCAGTTTCCTTGAATTACTTCTTTTGCAACTTCTCTTATCGCTTTTTCATTTATAAAAGCTCTGTAATCGACCCAGCCCTTTAATTCCTTTACATAATAGTAACTTCCCCATTTTCTAGTTAAAGTTACTTCTTCTCCTTGATGATTTTGAGTCGTTCCAATCATACTTTTATCTTCACAAAACCAAGGCAAACTATCGATTGAATAATAGCCTTTAATCTTGCTCTTTATATCCAAAAGCTCCATATATTCTCCTTCATCTTGAAATTCTTTTAATCTATATACAAAATAATGCGGTCTGCCTGCATAAACCCAGAGTTTATCGTGATTATCCACAGAAATTCCATTTGCAGAATAGTTACAGTGAATAATTCTATTTTCGTCAATGAAAATTCCAGTATGTCCAAAACTTGAACTATTATTTTCCTTTTTTCCCCAGATAAAAATATCTCCTCTTTTGGCATTCCAGGGAAGATTGTCCGTAATCTTTTCAAAACCGTTCTCTGTAAGCCATGAATGTTCGTGTTTTGTATCAATAGTCCAACCATTGCTTTTTGCACCTGCACTCCTAAGTGCATAATATACGGAAGATGAGCAATCATAACTGGAAGATCCATTCCTATTTTGCATAGAATATGAAACCTTGCCTTTTCTATTTTCAAACCACTTTATAGCCTTTTCAATATCTATCATAAAAACTCCTATTTAAGTTTAACAACCAACTCATTTATAGCCTTTGTAAGTTCGTCAATCTTCTTTTCAAATCTAAGCAATAAAAATACGGACAGAACAACAGGAAAGCCTACATTTGAAATACTTGAAATTATATTTTCCATTTTTACCTCCTATCTTTAGCAAAAAAAGACCCAAAGGTCTTTTTCCACTAGATTACTGTTATTTCTTCATAGCTTGTTGAAACAATATTAGCCTTTTTAATTCCTGTAACTTTTAAATTATCTTTAGCCAAAACTGACTTATAATCAAAAGTTTTTATAATATCAGCCGCTTCATCAGCTGACATATTTTTAATATTTGAAATTGTAAATGCCATATTTTTCCCATCTTCTAATATTAGAGTCATACTCAATGTCTTTTTCATACTTTACCTCCTATTCTAAAGTTGTTTCTACGACTTTAATTGTTTCTTTTTTTGTACCATCAATAAATTTTTCAACGAATTCTCCTAATTTCTTTAAATTTTCATCAGAAGTTTCACTTTGAACGTTTTTAACAGTCACACTTCTCTTTTTAGAATTAGCAAGATTAAAACTAACCTTTAAATACTTTTTAGCCATATCTTTTCTCCTTTTTATTTATTTTGTAAGCCTTACACTTATATAATAAAAATTTTCTAAAAAAAGGGGGGATAAGGTTTATCTGTTATTCCTTTAACTTGTATGAAGTGGTGTTTTGTGTTAAAATAGTTGACACTAAGAGATTTGGAGGCAATATGAACAACGGATTACTCGAAATTTTTTCGTACATAATTTTATTTATTTATACAATATTTACCATTGGTAATTTATATATGATATTACAAAAAAAGACTACGGAAAGAAATTTTTTCAATGTATTTTTAATGCCATTATTGGCATTATTCTATCTATTAAGATTTAAAAATCATAATATTTTAATATATCTTGCAATTTTTTCATTTTGGATTGGAGATATTTTGCTTACAAAAAAGAATAAAAGGAATGTAATTCTAGGTTTAAGTTTATCTTGTATAGGGATGGTTTTCTATGTCATAAAACTTATAACATTTATAAAAATTGTAAACTTAAATTATTTGCTAACAATATTAATAATGATATTGTATTTTGGACTTGTATTTTTTGAAGTTATAATATCCTATGAATATGCAAGTGAATATTTCAAGAAAGATATAATTTTTCTCTATATTATTGCATTTTTAAATGCTTTACTTTGCATTTTAGCAATATTAACAGTAATTTCGAATTATAAAAGTGGAGTATGGTATTTAGTTTTTGGAAGTAATTTTTTCTTGATTTCAAATTCACTATTTTTCTTTGTATCATTTATAAAAAGCAACAGATTTTTCAATATCTGTACCACATTTACTTATGCAATTGCAAAACTGCTTTTAATAATAGGATTCGGACTATTTTTAATATAAACGGCTGATTTCAGTCGTTTTTTTGTTGGAGATTTTTATATTATAAGGATAAAACTTCAGTTAATAACTAGACATTAATAGTAAATAAATATCAATAGAATGTAAAAATTGTATATTAAAAGAAATAACTCACGTTATGGCACTTTGAAATTAAATACCCCCTAGCACGTCATCTTGAACGTAGCAAAGCGTAGTCAATCTAGCCCTAACTTTGTTTACTCGTAAACAAAAGTAGGTCTGACGGGGTTATTGTATCATTTGATACAATAACTATGGAAATCTCATAAAGTTCTATTATCATAAATGAACTTCACATATATAAAACTAAATACTTCACGTCAGAATCTTTTGCAATGAAATGCCCCTAACACGTCATCTCGACCGAAACGAAGCGTAGCAAAGCGTAGTTAATCTAGCCCTAACTTTGTTTACTTGTAAACAAAAGTAGATCTGACGGGGTTATTGTATCATTTGATACAATAACTCTGGAGATCTCACACTATTATTTGCTTGCAAATAATAGTAAGTCCTGTAAAGGACTTAAAAAAATAAAACAGTTAAATATAACCACTATGTAAATTTTCTAAAGCTCCATTTAGTATGAAAATTTCATATCGATGTATCTGTGATACATTTAGTTTTGCTTGTTTACAAGTAAAACTATGAGATCTCTCCGTTCCGTTTCACTCCAGTCGAGATGACGTATAAGAGAATAACTCTCGTCCAATAGCCAGACGTTAACAGTAAATAAACTTCAATGAAATATAAAAATTGTATATTAAATTGTATATTATAAAGAAATAACTCACGTTATGGCACTTTAAAAAACAAATCACTAATATGAGTAATCCACCTTATATATCAGTAAAAATAATCAATAAATATATCAAAAAACATTTAGTTAAAAAATTTTCAGAAAACTGTTTTTTCCATTGTTTTTTTATACCTTTTATGTTAAAATAACTTCAGTATTTATTTATCGGAGGTATATTGAATTGGAAGAAAAGAATATTGGAAGATTCAAAAAAGATATTGGATTAGAAAACTTCCTATGTCTCGGTTTATTTCTAACATTTTTTATTTTGATCGGTAGAAAAATGGGCGGAATAAATATGATTAAAACCATGATGAATACAGGTTTTGATTTACTTATGAATGTATGTCTTTATTTAATGGCAATTGCCGTATTGGCTGGAGCAATTTCAGGTCTATTCTCAGAATTCGGAGTAATAGCTCTTGTAAATAAGCTACTGTCAAAAATTATGAAACCTATTTATGACTTGCCGGGAGCATCCTCTTTAGGTATGTTAAATTGCTATCTTTCAGATAATCCGGCTATCTTAACATTAGCTCACGATGATAACTTTAGACGTTATTTCAAAAAATATCAAATGCCGGCTCTTACAAACCTTGGAACAGCATTCGGTATGGGACTTATCACTACAACTACAATGATGGGACTTAATGTCGAAGGTGCCGTTACAAGTGCTTTAATCGGTAACTTGGGAGCAGTTATAGGTAGTATCGTATCTGTTAGACTTATGATGCACGCTACTAAAAAAATGTACGGAACTACTGAATTTGTTGAAGTAAAATCAAGTGTTGAAATTCCGGAAAATTCAAGAGTAGTTAGAGAAGGAAGTGCCGGTTCAAGATTTATTCAAGCTATCCTTGATGGAGGAAAAGTTGGAGTTGATATGGGACTTTCAATTATTCCGGGAGTTGTAATAATCTGTACATTAGTTATTATACTTACAAATGGTCCGGGAGCTGAAGGGGTTTATACCGGAGCAGCTAACGAAGGTGTTGGTATTCTTCCTTGGATTGGGTCAAAGTTATCTTTCATACTTAGTCCATTATTCGGTTTCAGTTCTCCGGAAGCAATAGCAGTCCCAATAACTGCATTAGGCTCAACAGGAGCAGCAATCGGAACAGTTGCAAAAATGGCAGCAGTAGGAAAAGTTTCCGGAAATGACATTGCAGTATTCACTGCAATTTGCATGTGCTGGAGTGGATATATCTCAACTCACATCGCAATGATGGATGCACTTGGAACAAAAGAAGCAACAGGAAAAGCCTTAATCAGCCATACAATCGGTGGATTAGTTGCCGGAGTTGCAGCACATATCTTGTATATGATTTTCCATATGTTTTAAATAAGAATAATATAAAAAACAAAGGAGTGAAAATTTTCACTCCTTTATCTATTTCTATATTTATTTATCCCTATCTACCATTTCTTCTTTTAGAAATATACATTCCTAGAAGTCCAACTGTCAATAGCAATGTAGAAGATCCTGCAATTGCAGTTTTAGGTATTTTAGATGATTTTTCTTTATGAACTTTAGCCTTTTGATTTTTATTTACATCATTAGGTTTTTGTTTGTTATCTTCTTTATTATTATTTTCTTTTTTATTTCCTTCCGGTTTAGTATCTTCAACAGTTGTTAAGTCCTTTCCGTTAGGATAAGAGCCGCTTGATCCGCTTTGAGTATCTTCTGTTTCATCAACTACATTTGATTCAATAATGACATCTTGAAGTTTTAATAATAATTTTCCTGCATTTTCACTTTTTTGTCTATCATCGTTTATCTTATATTTTGCAGTAGATTCTGCTAATGTGATGTCAGCTGTGCCTACATCTTTTTTGGGTTTTAGTTTATAAACTAATTTTAAAGGTTTATCTTTTTCAAAAGCATTTTTTATATCTTCTACATTTAAAGTCCAATTAACTTTAGGAGGATATGAAAATATAAAGCCTTTTCCAGCTTTACTGAATGTAGCATTACCGTCTTTTTCAAGGATTTCAGCTTCATAATCCTTATGAAGTTTATCTTCTATGGAAATTTCTTTTAATACGTCTTTAAATTTATCAGCTAATTTACTGTCATTAGTATCTAAAAATTTTCCGTTTTCAGACATATCTTTTAAATATTTTTCCAATTCCGCTTTTTTCTTATCACTTTTATCAGTAACATTTACGGAATAAAAACTTATCTTTTTATTTTTAGCTATTTTTGCTTCGCCTTGTGCTGATAAATTGTGATTATAGAATACATATTCTCTTTGGTAGAAAATAGTATCTAACGCAGTTTCAATCACTTTTACAGTTGCTTTATTAAGTATTTTTTCAACTTCTCCGGCATTTTCTTTTTCTATTTTGCTTCTCAAAGCAGCCATAATAGTCTTTTTAAACGGAAATTCCTTACTTACAACATTAATTCTTTGATAACTGTGATTATGGTATCCCTCTCCAACAGTCTTGGAGTAATCAAAGTTTGAAGAATCAAAATTATTGCTTTCAAATTCTTTTAGTTTTATATAGTCAAAAACGGAATCCAATCCAAAAAGTTTTAAATAATCAGCTAGACCAAGGTTATCTTTTATATTATCAAAATTATGAATTCCAAGTCTGTTCAACAATTTTATAAAAGCTTTAAAATCTTTAATCATATTAGCTTTTTTAAATGTTTTTTCAACATAAAATGGCCATGGGAAAAACGGACTTTCACCTACAACAGTATCACCTTTGACTGTTGTAGTTTTAGCTTTTTCCTTGTCTTTTATATCATAACTGAAAGTCGCTTCTCCTTGAGACATAAGTACGATATGTTGACGCTTACCGTTATTTTTTTCTTTATCAAAAATGCTTTCAGCTTTATGTATAGCCGCTTGCATACTTACACCATAGTTAGTGTTTTTCTTAGCTTCTTCAAATGCTTTTTCTACCATTTGTTCAACATTTGAAGGTTTTAACTCAACTGAATCTTTAACTTGACGATAAAAACTGATTAAACGTACTGAATTAAGATTTTTGTGCATATCGTCTTCTAAAAGAGTCTTAACTATTTTTTTAATACTTTCTTTTGCGCTTTTTTTAGATTCTTCTGTCATTTTTTTAGATGTATCCAAAAGAATAATAACATCTGCACCATTGTAAATTTGCTTTGGTTTAATTGTTGTTGTAACAGTTATTGACTTATCTTTTTCGACAACAGCTGATTTCATAATATCAAATAATTTTGTTTGTTCAACATCTCTTCTTTTTACACTTTTTCCATTATCCGATATTTCTTTGTCAGTTCCCTCTTTTTTTACTACAAGTTCCTTTTTTTCTTCTACTACCTTATTTTTATTTTCCGGCGGTTTATCTTCGTTTGCCAGAGCTTGTTTAGGTAAAAAATTGATTACAAAACTAAACAGTAAAATAAAGACTAATAATTTTGATTTTTTCATAAATTGTAGCTCTACTCCTTAAAAAATTTTTTATATAAAAAATGAGCTTAAAAACAATTAAAGGTTTATTTCATAATAAATAATTAACTATAAACAAAAGCTCAAATTTTCTACACTTCCTATAATATAATAATGTATTCGCCTATCAATCTCAAGCGATACCTGTCATATATACCCTCTAATATGCAAAAAAATCACAAAAGTATACTTTTTTGTAATTTTTTTATATCAATTTATTCTTTTTAGCGATTTTTTTGATTTTATCGAGGTCACTTTTGTCGTATTCCTGTCTTAAGTCTCTAAAGATTTTAAAGTTTACCATTATGGTCTTTCCTTTGTTTTCAATTGAAAAGCTTCTTATTCTATCCCATCTGTATAGCTTTGCAACTAATTGCCATGGATGAACAATTCCTCTTTCACTTATTCCAGCACTTATAATGCTTGTAAAGAAAGACAGCCACCAAGATAGTGCTATTATATATCCAACCAAGTCATTTTTTAATCTATATCCTGCAAATAGCAAAAGACCTAATGCGACTGTTAGAGTTATGACTGTAAATTTTGTAAACTTTACTTTTATGATACAGGTTAGTCTCCGATAGATGTTAAAAAGACATAAAAGTAAAGGAATTAAAATTAATGGTAACATAGTTTCTCCTTAAAATTCCATTTTTATACTTCTTTTAAAAAGATTGTCCAAAATTTCTTTTGGGTCTTTTTTATTATATATTATTTCATAAACTGCATTTGTTATAGGCAATTCAACATCGTATTTTTCGGATAAATCCATTAATGCCTTTGTTGTGAAATATCCCTCTGCAAGTTTTTCAAAACTTTCGCCCTTTACAAATTTTTCGCCAAATTTTCTATTATTGCTAAATTCGGAAAAGACAGTAGCTTCATAATCTCCAAGATGACAAAGTCCATAAGCACAGCTTTTATCTCCACCCATTTTTTCGATAAGTCTTGCAATTTCTCTCGTTCCTCTTGACATTAAAGCTCCCTTTAATGAGCTTAAATTAAATCCGTCAAGCATACCCGCAGCTATACCTATTACATTTTTGGAAGCTGCTCCGATTTCATTTCCTAAAAGATCCGTTCCATAGTAAAATCTAATTAAATTACTTGAAAAAGCGTCAACTAATTTCTTAACCAATTCCCTATCGTCAGAGTCTATAACCATACAATTTGGAATTCCATTTGTAAAGTCTTGAACATGTCCCGGTCCAATCCAAGCACCACAGGAGTAATTTTCTCCAAGAATATCTTTTACGATTTTTGTAGGAGTAAAACCTGTCTTTATTTCAATTCCCTTCATACATAGAATAATTGGAATATTTTTCTCTTTAAAAAGTTCTTTGTTTTCATTTAGCAAATCTCTTAAGCCTTGAGTTCCAACTGAAATTATGATTAAATCTTTATCAAAAACATCCTTTATATCAGTTGTTAAAGAAATGGACTTTGGAAGTTCAAGAAAATTATTTTTTCTATTTTCTAAAAAGTTTTTCATTTTCTCAGAACTTTCTCTTCCGTATAAAGTAACTTCATTTCCTATTTTATCCAAATACCAAGCTATGAAACTTCCCCATCTCCCACAGCCTATAACAGCAATTTTCATAAATTCTCCTATTTTTCCTCCAACATATCAATTCTCTTTTGATGACGACCTCCTTCAAAGTCCTCTTCAATAAAAGTTTTTACAATATCCTTTGCAAGTTCAATTCCGGTAACTCTAGCACCCAAGCAAAGAACATTTGCGTTATTGTGTTTTCTTGTCATTTTAGCTGAAAAACTTTCACTGCAAAGACCTGCACGAATTCCCTTAACCTTATTACAAGCTATTGAAATTCCTATACCTGTTCCACAGATAGCAATTCCCAAAGAATTTTCATTTTCCAAAACTTTTTTGCAAACAGCTTGTCCAAAAAGCGGATAATCTACACTTTTAGTTTCATCTGTTCCAACATTTATAACTTCATGTCCCATTTCTTCTAAAAATTTTACTAATTCATTTTTCATTTCAACTGCAGAGTGATCATTACCTATTATTATTTTCATACAACTCTCCTTACATACTATTTAATATAATTAATAATAATATATTTATGAATTATAGTCAAGTATTTAAGTAACTTATAAAGGGACTTAATAATATTATTGTAAATTTTGGTAACTTTATAATTGACTTAAAGTTAAAATAGTAGTATAATTATATCAAGAATTAGCAAACTTAACCCAACTACTGTAAATACCGTCATATCTAGGTAATCAGGAGGAAATATGTACGATAGAGAGAAAATTATAGAAGATTTTAGCCCTTTGATTAAAGCGAGTATAAAAAAGTATTTTGCAAATTACATAAGTTATGAAGATGCGTATCAAGACGGAGTTGTAAAAATTTTGGAGCTTTTGGAGAGCTATAAAGGTGGTGGAAAAGTTTCACTTGAATGTTATTTAAAATATCAATTAAAATTTTTTTATATGCAAAAATTTTTTAAAAGAAAAAAAGAAACCGAAAAGACATATACTAAAATATATCAAACAAAAGATGATGAGACAATTGAAATTTTGGAGCTTATTATTGATGAAAATACAGATATACAAAGAGATGTTGAAACAAATGAGTTGAATAAAAAGATAAGAGAAATTGTGTCCACTCTCCCCAAAAAGCAAAGAGAGGTTATAGAATGCAAATTTTATGAAAATTTAAAAAATAAAGAAATTGCTGAGAAAATGAAAATAAAGGAAAACACAGTTAAAGAGTATTATAAAATAGCAAAGAAAAAACTTAAAGTTAAGTTTGTAGAAAATGAGCTAGATATTAGAGAGTTGTAGTGTTTAGATACCAATAGAATGTATCTACGATACATCAATTATTAAAAATCTAAATCATAAGCATAGAGCTTTAGGAGATCTTTCGACTTCGTTACACTTCGCTCAAGATGACATGTTTGGGGGCTTTACTCTTCTTGGTACTATGACGTGAAGTATTTTTTTGAAAATACTTTTTTATTAATTATTGAAGTCTATCTCCTTTTAACGTTAAGCTATAAAACAAAGTATAAAACCTTATACGTCATTTCGACTGTAGCGTAAGCGAAATGAATCTAGCCCTAACTTAGATTATTTACTTATAAATAATCTATAGTAGGTCTGACGCAAAGATTGTTCAAATCTTTGATTTGAGTACAATCGACTGTGAAGATCTCAACTATTGCTTATAAACAAGCAATAGTATTTGTGAAAGAGATCTAAACAAGATTTATTATGTATCGTAGATACATCAATAATTAAATCTTCTCCCCCATATTTTAAAAAGGACTCTTTGAGTTCTTTTTTTGTATATTTTTATGAAATTTTTACAATTTTGTGGTAAAATATAGTATGTATATTTATGTAGATTTTTATTAAGGAGAAAAAATGACAAATTTTATAGATGAAAAATATGATGTTGTTGTAATTGGTGCAGGTCATGCCGGTTGTGAAGCAGGTCTTGCAAGCGCTAGACTTGGACTTAAGACAGCAATTCTTACAATAAGCATGGATTCAGTTGCCGATATGCCCTGCAATCCAAATATAGGCGGTACAGGAAAAGGCCATTTAGTTCGTGAAATTGACGCTCTAGGCGGAGAAATGGCGATAAATATAGATAAGACTTTTATTCAATCCAGAATGTTAAATACTTCTAAAGGTCCAGCTGTTCACAGTTTACGTGTTCAAGCAGATAAAAAGATGTACCATACTGAAATGAAAAAAGTTTTAGAAAATGAAAAAAATATAGATTTAATTCAAGCAGAAGTTAAGGAGATTTTAACTGAAAATAATGAAATAACAGGAGTTTTAACAACTTCAAATGAAATCTTTCCTGCAAAAGCAGTTATTATCTGTACGGGAACTTATCTTAAATCTATAATTTTAATTGGAGAAAACTGTTATGAAAGTGGTCCGAACAACTGGAAATGCTCTACTTATTTAAGTGATAGTTTAAGAAATTTAGGTATTCCTCTTAGACGTTTCAAGACAGGTACTCCTGCAAGAGTTCATAGAGACTCCATTGACTATTCAAAAATGGATATCCAAAAAGGAGATGACAATATAATTCCATTTTCCTTTATGAATGAGGGAAAAGATATAGGAAATCATAAAGAAGATTGTTTTTTAACTTATACAACTTTGGAAACTAAAAAGATAATTGAGCAAAATCTTCATAGAAGTCCTATGTATGCAGGAATTGTAAAGGGTGTAGGTCCAAGATATTGTCCTTCTATTGAGGATAAAATCGTACGTTTTAATGAAAAAGACGAACATCAAGTTTTTATTGAACCGGAAGGTTTGGATACTTCTGAAATGTATGTTCAAGGTGTCAGCAGTACACTTCCCCTTGAAGTTCAAAAGCAGATGTATAAAAGTATTTTAGGACTTGAAAATGTTAAGATAATGCGTCCTGCTTATGGAATTGAATATGATTGTATTGATCCGACTATTTTAAGGGCTACTTTAGAGCATAAGGATATTAAAAATCTATTCTTTGCAGGTCAAATTAATGGAAGCTCCGGTTATGAAGAAGCTGCAAGTCAAGGTATTATCGCAGGGATAAATTCAGCAATGAATATTTTAGGAAAAGAACCTTTTGTGCTTACCAGAAGTGATGCCTATATCGGCGTTTTAATCGACGATTTAATTACAAAAGGAACTGATGAGCCTTATAGAATGATGACTTCAAGAACTGAATACAGACTTTCTTTAAGACAAGATAATGCAGATTTAAGACTTACGGAAATGAGCTATAATATAGGTTTGGCAACTAAAGAACGTTACGAAAAATGCCTAAACAAAAAGACTTTAATTGAAAATGAAATAAATAGACTAAAATCTTCTATATTAACTCCAAAGGAAAATACAAATAAGGCTTTGGAAAACTTGGGAAGTATGAAACTTAAAACAGCAGTAAGCCTTTATGATTTAATAAAAAGACCTGAGCTTGACTATGAGATGATTAAGGATTTAGACACAACTCGTGAACCTTTGGATAGAGAAATAAAAATGCAAGTTCAAACTATGATTAAATATGAGGGTTATATTGAAAAACAAAGTCAACAAATTGAAGCATTTAAAAAACTTGAAAACAAAAAACTTGAAAATATCGACTATAATTCCCTATCAGGTCTTAGAATTGAAGCTGTTCAAAAACTTGCAAAATTTAGACCTGAAACAGTGGGACAAGCGAGTAGAATTTCAGGAGTAAGTCCCGCAGATATAAACGTATTGCTTATTCATCTTGAAACTCAAAGGAGAAAAAATGGATAATTTAAAAAGTTTAACTCAAAAAGAAAATATTATTTTAAGTGATATAGCTTTAGAAAAGTTTGAAATTTACAGAAAATTAATTCTGGAATGGAATGAAAAAATAAATTTAACAGCAATTACTGATGAAGAAGCTATGAATACAAAACATTTTTTAGATTGTCTATTGCTTACAAAAACAGGACTATTTGAAGATACTAAAACTGTTTTAGATGTGGGAACAGGTGCAGGTTTCCCTGCAATTCCACTTAAGCTCTATAATGAAAATTTAAAAGTAACTATGTTAGATAGTTTAAATAAAAGGATTAAGTTCTTAAATATCGTAATCAAAGATTTGAATTTAAAAAACATAGAGGCTATTCATGGTCGTGCAGAAGAAGTTGGAAGAAAAGATGGATTTAGAGAAAATTTTGATATAGTGAGCTCAAGAGCTGTCGCTTCCCTATCTTTACTTTTGGAATTTACAATTCCGTTTTTAAAAGTAAATGGACTATTTCTTGCAATGAAAGGACCTTCATATCTTGAAGAAGTAGAAACTTCAAAAAATGCATTTAAAAAATTAAATTGCAAATTGGAGAATGTATTGAATTTTAAAATCGAGCAAAATGGAGAAATTTCAGAAAGAAATATTTTGATTATTAAAAAGGTAGGAAAAACTCCGGATAATTTTCCAAGAAATATGGGACAAATAAAGAAAAAACCGTTATAAAAGAGTAAAAGAAGGTTGAAATACCTTCTTTTTTTGTGTTTACTACGAAATAAAACATTTTGCTTTTTATATAATTTTTAAATACCCTTTGAAGTTTATTTACTGTTAACGTCTAGCTATTGGACAAAGTATATTCCCTTATACGTCATCTCGACTGTAGCGTAAGCGAAATGAATCTAGCCCTAACTTTGCTTGTTTACAAGCAATAGTAGGTCTGACGCAAAGATTGTTCAAATCTTTGATTTGAGTACAATCGACTGCGGAAATCTCATACTTTTGCTTTAGCAAAAGTAAATGTATCGCAGATACAATTACCCCGTCAGACCTACTTTTATTTACAAATGAAATAAAATTACATATAAATAATATTAAAGTATTTATTCTAAGTATATCGACTATGAAAATCTAAATCATAAGCATAGGGCTTTATGAGATCTCTCCGCTTCATTCGTTTCACTCATTTCGGTCGAGATGACGT
>ERZ773090.293-NODE-293-length-34506-cov-9.91719_pt1 | contig 34506 bp, 30 predicted proteins | sample MGYA00580579_ERZ773090 | MGnify/ENA primary metagenome ERZ773090 (study PRJEB29015, sample SAMEA2738014) | human oral metagenome | biome: human oral; feature: human-associated habitat; material: dental | place: China | collected 2132 ... | reverse complement strand
CGAGGTGGTGGCCTGACTTAAACCAAACAGCCTCCGCGAATCCCGGGGCGATTCATGGTTAGATATATGGAGAGCTTGGTGGAGTTAAAGACATTCAATGTCATTGGGAAGTAACTTGATAATTAGTGGAAATTGATTGCAGCCAGCCGGGTGAATAACAGCGGCAAAGCCGCTACTGCCCCTTGTCGCTGCACATGGCAAGGCGCTTGATCTCGCCAAAGAAGTTTTTGATTGGATAACGCCTGCTGTCCATGCGTTCGGCGATTGACAGTTGTATGCAGCGGCCGGGCCATCTGCGAGAGCATCGCTTTCGCCTTCTCGCCTCAAGCGCTTGAATCAGCCCGGTGGCATCGCGCTTTGTTGGGCAAGCTACGTTCCAAACGCGAGGCCATCAATACGCGAGCGCCCTATAGGCTGATTTCGGGCCGCTCTTTTGTGCTTGTCTGTGGCAGCAAGCTTTCATGCTTGCGGTATTGGTCATGGCGTATTCCTATCGGGCTTGCCGCTTGCCACATCGCAGATGCCCGTGTGAAGCACATCGGTCTTGATTCAATCGCGGCCGCGTCTGAACTTACGCTGCGGCGTTGCCGGTACGTATTGTTTATTACACGGCCTCGATGGATAGACGGTGGCCCGCACTCTTTCGCCCTGTATCGCCAGGCTTTGCAGGATCAAGGCAGGGTTATAAATTTCTACTGTTTTGCGCTTAATACTTTTGCATCGTCGCACAGTGGATATGTCCATTTTCAAAAAAAACCAACTGCTTGTGCTTGAGAAAGCCAAAAATGGGCTTTGCAGTCTGCGAGGCTTTCAAAACCGGAATGCGGTTTGTCTGGAGCAAGAGGCAGGCGCGCTTCGCTCGCTGTGGGCGGGTGCGGAATGAACGGGAGGGTCTTTCGAGCTGCTCCTGGCTTGCCCAGTTCGTCTTGAGGTATTAAAAATAGGAGCAAATTCAAGGGGGTGAAACTCATTCTTGCGCACATTGCACTAGGACATCGTGCTATGAATAAAGAAGCTAGAAACGCTGCTTCGCCCCTGGCTCAGGTTTGGCTATTCCGATTCGATCACTTCTCTCGCAGGCAGGGCAAGCGACGAATAGACTTTTCGTTTGGCGAATGCGCTTGCGTATATCGGCGCTGCTGCGCGCGGATAGGCATGCAATGAGACAGAATCATGGGCCGTTAAATTCAAGATCAATGGGTGAAACGCTTTTTTCGATTTACGCCTTGCTGATTTTGAAAGGCATGAGGCAATCATTTTCTGAATAGCGGCGCATTAAGCATATTCAGCTTATTTGTGACGCGAATGGCGGATCCAAATGAAACGGCGCTGGCGTTGTCAGGTGGAGGGCGGCTTGGCGAGCGGGTTGAATACTGGAGCTGGTGCGCCGCGTTTTAGCGCACCCATACGCCGCGCGCCAGCATGACGGCGGCGATGGGGATGAGCGTCATCACATGTGCTTCCACCATCACCAGCCGGCGCGTGCGGTTGAGCGCAGCGGCATCGGGCAAGATGCCTGTGGCGTCCAGATTGCGCTGCCAGCGGCGAATGTCGCGGTGCACGAATATTCCCAAGCCGACCATGATGGCGAACAGCGTGATCTTGATGTGCAGGAGCGGCTGTCCCCAGAGCCATTGGGCGCTTTTGACGCTGAACTGCACTCGTGCCAGCCCGCTGAGCAATACGGCGGCGGCAAAAATGGTGACCCAGCGGTCCAGCACGGCCAGTCTGCGGATGGCGGCGGCGTTGGCCCAGTCGCTGCGGCACAGCGCCGCCTGGCTGGCGATGAAAACGGTCAGGCTCAGAAAGGCCAGAATATGGCAATAGGCAAGAATGGATTCGAGCAGCATGATGGCGCGCGATTGTGGCAGCGGGCGCGGCAGAAGCTGACGGCTGGCGCGCCTGCCCGCATGGACGGCATGGACACTGTGCGATCATGCGCGGTCTGTCTGTTTCTGCCGCTATTGCCGCAAGAGTTTCTCCATGCCTGACGACAAACACCACGCCAAGCCGCAAATTGATGTGCGCACGCTCAATTTGGCCCAGCTCAAGATGCTGGCTGATAAAGGCAGCCGGCGCGCGCGAGCCGAATTGGAGGCGCGCATGAGGGCGATGTCGGCGGGCGCCGCGCCTGAAACCGCCAGCCGCGCCCGCAGCGGCGCACCGGTGCAGCCTTCGGCTTCTTCGGCGCCAGCCACGGATTTTTCCGCGCTGTTGGCCCAGCCGGCTACGCAGCCAGCTTCATTGCAAAGCAGCGCGCCGCAGCCGTCGCCAGCCGCCATGCCTCTTTCGCGAGCTGCGGTACCGCCCATGCCTGCCGTGCCAGCGGCACAGAACGAGCCGCTTCATGAACATGACGCCATGCTGGAGCGCCTGCACTTGCTGGGCCAGCAGGAAGACGCACGCCGCCGCACTGAAGGGCCGCCGCGGCTGGTGGGCATGGTGCTGATGGGCTGGGGCGGGCTGGTCGTGTTGGCCGGTTTGGTCACCATACTGGCAGGCAGCCATTACCGGGGCATTGGCGGCTATTACCTTTTTGGGGGCGTGCTGTGCGCAGTGGCAGGCAAGCTGCTGTGGAATAACCGCCGCCTGGCTATTTACGTGCATGCGGCTGCATCGGCGCTGATGTTGCTTTGGGGTATGTACTGGAGCCGCTCGGATGGCGTGTTTTCAGCGCTGATGCAGTCAGCGCCCATCTGGCTGTCTGCCTGCTGGATGGCCGTGGGAGCCATCCGGGATCCGCTGGAGTGAATTCCCCGGCTGTCCATGCAGCAAAAAGCCCCCTGGCGCACCGGGCGCCAGGGGGCTTTTTGCTGGAATCAGGCGCGCGCCGCGCGCTGTTTTTGCTCCCAACGTGATTTGCATTGGACGCAATGCTGGGTCATTGGCTCCACCTTCAAGCGCTCGAAGGGAATATTGCAGCCGCATTCCTCGCATTCGCCGTATTCGCCGGTTTCAATCAGCTCCAGCGCGCGATCAATGCGGGCCAGGTCGGCCGCGTCCAGCGCCGTCAGCGTGGCATCGACTTCGCGGGTCTGGTTGCTCAGGCGCGCGCTTTCGTCTTGCGAAACGCTGCCAGCGTGATTGACGGCGGGCGCCAGGTTCTCGCGGTTTTGCGCCATTTGCGCTTGCAGGTCACGGCGGCGCTCCAGCAGCAGTTCTTTTAATTCAGCGCGTTGGGCGGGTGTCAGTTTCGGGGTCATGATGCGAGCTTCTCCTGCAAAAAAATGTGTCGCTGGCACAGAATAGCATTCCTCATCTGTGCCATCGCGCATTCCAGAACAAGAAAGCCTGAAAGACACCCGCCATGTGCCAGCTGCTCGGCATGAATTGCAATACCCCGACCGATGTCACCTTCAGCTTCGCCGGCTTTGCGCAGCGCGGCGGGCGCACCGACCATCATGCCGATGGCTGGGGCATTGCCTTTTTTGAGGGGCGGGGCGCGCGCCTTTTCATTGACAGCAGCGCGGCCTGCTCTTCGCCCGTGGCCGAGCTGATCCGGCGCTACCCCATCAAAAGCAGGAACGTCATTTCCCACATTCGCAAGGCCACCGTGGGCGATGTGCGGCTGGAGAACTGCCACCCCTTCGTGCGTGAGCTGTGGGGGCGTTATTGGGTGTTTGCCCACAATGGCGATCTCAAGGACTACGCGCCGCGCCTGCATGGCCATTTTCACCCTGTGGGCGATACCGACAGCGAGCGCGCCTTTTGCTGGCTGATGCAGGAGCTGGCCAAGGCGCATGCCAGCGTGCCGCCCGTGGAGGAACTCACCCGCACTTTGCGTGAGCTGACGCCGCAGATTGCCTCGCATGGCACTTTCAACATGCTGCTGTCCAATGGCCAGGCGCTTTGGGCGCATGCTTCCACCAAGCTGTGCTACGTGGTGCGCCAGCACCCGTTTTCAAACGCGCGGCTGGCTGATGAAGACCTTTGCGTCAATTTCGCAGAGCACACCACCCCCAGCGACCGCGTGGCCGTGGTTGCCACCACGCCGCTCACATCCAACGAGCAGTGGACGCCCTTTGCGCCCGGCGAGCTGAAAGTGTTCGTGGACGGCGCGCCTGTGGCGTGAAAAGAGCCTCTTGAGGCATCCGGCTTCAGGCATCAAACCGCCCTGAAGCGCCCGTGGAATGGGCGCAGGCAGCTATCTTTTTGAGAGTGAAGGCACAAACGGCGCTTTCCAAACGGCGCTTTCTATTCGCCGGCTTTGGAGTCCATGCGCCTGAGCGCCTGGGCGAAGGCTTGCAGGGTTTGCGGGGGCACTTCGCCCACGGCGGTCAGCCACCAGCCGCTGGCTGGCGCGGGCAGGCGCAGCATCAGGCTGTGGGTGGCGCCCATCGCAAGCAGGCCGCCGCGCGTGTGGCGGCGGGCGTCGTAGGGTTCCAGAAAAAGGGAAACGGTGGCCAGGCCGTCGGAAAAAATCCACTGCACCACGCCGCCTGCGCCGGAAGCGTTTGATACGCCGCCGTGCTGGTAGCACTGGCGGGGCCGAAAGCCCGGCACGGGGCTGGCAAGCGTCCAGCCTTCGCTGTCGGCGCGGGTGGGGGCGTGGCCTGCCTTTTCAATGTGCCAGCCCTGGGTGTCATCCATCATTTGCGCGAGCTTGTCCGCCTCCAGCGGGGAGCTGAATTGCAGCTCTGAAAAGGCCGACTGCTCCAGCACGCGGCCTGCGGCGTCCAGCGTTTGCATCTTGATGACCAGGCCGGTGCGCCGCTCGCTCCAGATGCGGTAGCCATAGCGCCAGCCGTCTTGCGCGGCCAGGCGCACGATGTCGGCGTCAAACCCGGCCACGCGGCCCTGGCCTTCGGGGCGGGCGTCGTAGTAGCGTGCGACTTCGGCTTCTTCGCCGGGGCGCAGCTGGCCCTTGAAAAGGCTGCCGGATTCGCGCCGCTCGGCGCGGATGGTGCGCTGGCCAGGCTGGAAGATGAGGATGTCGTCATCGCGCCGGTACGTGGCGCGGGGCGGGCCGGAGAGGTTTTCCACGCGCTCGATTTCCTGCGCGCCCTGGCAGGCGTGCCAGATGCGGGCGCTGGAGAGCACGCCTTCAGGCGCGGAAACGACAAAAGTGCCGCTGTAGGCCGGCACGCGCGAGGCGCGTTGCAGGCGCGCCAGCCACTGGGCCACGGTGCGCGGCGGCGCTTCGGATTCGGAAACGGCGGGCGAAGCGGCTGGCTGCGCGGCGGCGGGCGCGCGGGTCTGGGCCAGCGCGGGGCTGAAGGCGGCCAGGCAAAGCAGGGCGGCGCAGGCGTTGCGGGTCATGCCGGTGTCGGAAGTGTTCAGGCGGCCTGCCGGAAGTCAGCGGCCTGCCGCGCTGCCATCCACAAAGGTGGCGTTGCGCAAAAAGCCTTGCGTCTGGCCCAGTGCTGAGGCGCCAGCGGCCTGGCGATGGGCGGCCAGAAACTCGTCCAGACGGCTGTCGCGCAGCATGGCGCCTTGCGGCGTGCCGACGGCGTAGGCGGCCGGGGCGGCAGCCTCAACAGGGGCGGCAGCTTGTGCGGCAACTTGTGTAGCAGGCGTGGTTTGCGCCAGTTGGGGGCTGGCGGCGCTGCCGGACAGGCTCCAGAAGTTCCAGCCGATGGCGGCTGCGGCGGCAAATGAAGCCAGGCCCGCCGCCAGCTTCCAGCGGCGGTCATTGGCCGCTGGCCGCGCGGGCGGCAGGGCCGTGGCGGCAATGGGCGGCTGAGCTTGCTGGCCAATGCGCTGCATCACGCAGGCGGTGAAGGCCGCGCCGTGGCGGCAGGCAGCCAGGTCGGTCGAGCGCAGCACGTCGCCCGCCACATGCCAGGCATGCCAATCGGCGCGGGCCGCATCGCCGCGTGAGTCGCTGGCACAAGCCTGGGAAATGGCCTGATGCAGCGGCTCGCCTTGCAGGCGGCCGTCCATCAAGTCGCAAAGGGTTTGGCGGGGATCGGTCATGGGAGCGTCGGTCATGGTTGCGGCTTACCAGCGCTTGCCGCCCTGATGGCTCAAAAGCGGCTTGACTCTGGCTGAAATGGCCTCGCGCGCGCGGAAGATGCGCGAGCGCACCGTGCCAATCGGGCAGGCCATCAATTCAGCGATTTCCTCGTAGCTCAGGCCCTCGATTTCGCGCAGGGTGATGGCCTGGCGCAAATCGGGCGAGAGCGCTTGCATGGCTTCATTGACGGCGGCGGCGATTTCGCGCGCGGCCAGCTCGGTTTCGGGCGTGCTGTCCGAAATAGGTTCCGCGTCGGGGCGGAAATTTTCATCGTCGTCGCCCTGGCCCTTCAAGGCCGCTTGCGTGATGAGCGGATCGCGCTTGAGGCCCAGCAGCGCGCGCTTGGCGGTATTGACGGCAATGCGGTAGAGCCATGTGTAGAACTGCGCCTCGCCCCGGAACTGCGGCAGCGCGCGCCAGGCGTTGATGAAGGTTTCTTGCGCGATGTCCTGCACCAGATCCACATCGCGCACCATGCGGCCAATCAGGCGCTCGATGCGGCGCTGGTACTTGATGACCAGCAGCTCGTAAGCGCGCGTCTGGCCCTGCACGGCGCGCGCGACCAAAGCGGCGTCGCTGTCGTCGGGGGAAGGGGCGGATTCAGGCACGGGGGCGGGCGGGGCGGGCGATGGGCGCAGCGCGGTCAGCGCCGGGCGCAAGAACGGGCGGAGCCGGGGGCAGGGCCGGGGGCGGGCGAATATAGCGCGCAGCGCAGCAGGCGCCATGCGGCAGCGGCGGCGCTGCCCGCGCCGCGCCGCAGGCACAGCCAAAGGGGCGGCGCGCCAGCGCGCTCCAGCCGCAGCAGCAAAAAGCGCTGGCCGTCCAGCGCCACCTGAACGCGTGAGACGGCCTGGTCAGGGCGGCCCGGCTCGCGCAGCAGCCAGCCCTGCCCGTCAAACGCCAGCTCGCGCGGCGTCTGCTGCCGCCAAAAGCGCCACAGCCCGCCGCCTATCAGCGCCAGCGCCAGCCAGGGCACGCCCAGCCACGCGCCAGAGCGGGCGCTGCCGCTGAAGGCCGACGCCAGCGTGGCCAGCAGCGCGGGCAGCCACAGCGCCAGCAGCAGCGCCGCCAGCCAGCTGGCGCGGCCAGCGGGGTGGGCCAGGGCAGGGGGCGTGCGCATGGCGGCGGTCAGCTTTGGGCGCTGGCCCGCAGCCTTTTCTTGCGGAGAAGGAGCGGGCCGGAAGGTGGGAAGGGGCGCATCAGAGGCATGACATTCTCGCTCTTGTATCCATAGCAAGAGGTCCTAGTGGAGACTGCGCGAAGCGGCATTTCAGGCCCCTCGAATTCGCTCCTGATTTTGATGCGTTGCGGCCCGTTTTCAGCGCATCAGGGGCTGGCCGTTGAGCAGCATCTTGCCGCCGGGTTCGACTTCAAAGTTGGCGCTCCAGGCGCCGTTTTCGTTTTTCACGAAGCCCTGGGCGGCAAAGCCGTCGGCCATTTGCTCCAGCGATTCGGCGCTGACGCGGGGGTCGCCAGCCATTTTGGCGACGACGGCGCTCCAGGCGCGCGGGATGTGAAGGCTGGCCTTGATGCTGGCGCGCTGCATCAGCTTGAACATCGCGGGCAGCTGGATGGGCGATTCCTTGGCCTGCGCGTCGGCGGCGGCCAGGGCCACGCTGTATTCAAGCGAGCCGGCCTGCTGGTCGATGGTGGCGCCGTAGCGCACCTGCACGGCTGGCTCGCCGGCGAGCAGCTCTTGCAGCAGCGCCTCGGTTTCGCCCTTGAACTGCTCTTGCATGGCTTGCAGCGCGGCCTGGCGCTCTTCGCCTTGCAGGCTCTTGTCGGTGAGCGCGCCCCACGCGCGCGCCAGCATCTGCTGGGCTTGCAGCAGGGCAGCGGCGCTGATCTTGTCGAGCTTGACGTCGTAGCTCAGCGCTTGCAGCGCCACGCCGCCGATTTCGCCTGCGGTGGCGTAGTGGCCGTGGGAGCTGATGGCGTCGCCCTGGCGGGTGGTGTCCACTTTGTAGGTGAGCTGGTCGAAGCGGAAAAGGTCCTTGCCGCCCATGCTGGCCTGCATGTTGGCAACGCGGCCCTCTTGCTGGCTGGGGGCCAGCAGCCACAGGCCGGAGCTGATGTCGGCGCTGAACTGGCCTTGCATGCCGCCCACGCGCATTTGCAGCGCGGCAGGCTGGCCGCCGGGGCCGGGCGCGGTTTGGGCGGCTTCAGGCGCGGCATCAGGCGCTGTTTCGGGCGCTGTTTCGGGCGCTGTTTCGGGCGCGGCTTCAGATGCCTTGGCGGCGGGGGCGAAGGTCATTTCCATGCCTTTGAAGTCCACCTGGCCGGACAGGCGCTGGCGGTCCCGGCTCAGGCGCAGGTCGTAAGTCAGGGGCTGCCAGCTCGCCTGGCTGGCGGGCTGGCCGGGCTGTTGCACGGCGAAGCGGCCGGCGGGCAGCAGCAGCTGCGCCGTCATGTCGCCCGCCAGCGGGCGGTGGAGCGTGACTTCGGGCGGCTCGGCCTGGGCGAAGGCCTGGCGCACTTCATCGGGCAGGCCCTCCACCTTGGCCAGCTTCAGGCGCGTGGTCACGCCCAGCGCGCCGTGGCTGACGTGCTGGCTGATGTGAAAGCGCACGGGCGGCAGCGGCGCGCTGCTGTCCGCCTGGCTTTCGCGGCTGCTTTCGGCCTGGCTTTCATGGCCTTCGCCAGCTTTTGCGGCGGCGCTCTGGGCCGCCTTGGGCGGGCGTTTGAGTTCCACGACGATGGTGTTTTCATCGCTGAACAGGCCGCGCTGGTAATTGCTTTGCACCACGGCGTGCTCGCCCAGCTTGTCTTTCACCCAGTTCAGGGCCTGGTCGGTGTGGTGCTCGGCCTGCTGGCCCATCCACCAGCTGGCGCCGGCGTAGCCAGCGGCGGCGATGACGGCGGCGGCGGCCGCGATTTTGGTGAGTTTGCTCATGTTGATGATGGCGTGGCGTTTGAAAAAGAAAAGCTGAAAAAGGACAGCGGCGGATTTTCAGGGCCGCGAAAAAGCATGAAAAACGCCGCCAGCGCCCGTGGATTGGGCGCGGGCAGCTATCAAAAGCGCAGTGGCAGCGGACATGGGGCGCTTCAGTCCAGCCGCAGGCCCAGGGTGCGCACGATCTGGCCGAGCGCTTCGGCCTCTTTGCCGATGTGCTGGCGCAGCTCTTCGGGGCTGGAGCCAACGGGCTGCCAGCCCAGGGCGAGCAGGCGCTGGCGCAGCGGCTGGGCCTGCATGACGGCGGCCACGGCCTGCGCCAGCTTTTGCCGCGCGGCGGCGGGCAGGCCGGCGGGGGCGATGAGGGCGTTCCACACCTGCAAGTCGTAACCGGGCACGCCCAGCTCGGCGAGCGCGGGCACGCCGGGGGCCAGGGGGCTGCGGCTGGCGGTGGTCAGGCCAATGGCGCGCAGCCGCCCTTCGGCCACGTGCGGCATGGCGACGCCGGGGGCCATCAGCCCCATCTGAATCTGCCCGCCGATCAGGGCGGTGATGACGGCGGGCTGCCCGTTGTAGGGCACGTGCAGGGGGTTGAAGCCGGGCAGGCGGGCCTTGATGAGTTCCACGCCCAGGTGGGCGATGGAGCCTGCGCCCACGGAGCCGTAGTTCCAGCGCTCGCCTTCCTGGCGGGCCTTTTGCAGAAATTCCTTGCCGCCGGGCAGGCCGGTCGGGGCCACGAGCACGGCGGGGGCGGTGGTCAGCAGGCTGATGGGGGCCAGGTCTTTTGCCGGGTTGTAGGCGAGCTTGCGGTACAGCAGCGGGGCGGTGGTGAGGTTGCCGTTGATGGCGATGCCCAGCGTGTGCCCGTCGGCGGCGCGGGCGACTTGCGCGGCGGCGATGTTGCCGCCCGCGCCGGGCTTGTTTTCCACGATCACGGGCTGCCCCAGCGCGGCGGCCAGCGGCTCGGCCAGCGCGCGCGCCGTCAGATCGGGCGAGGAGCCGCCGGGAAAGCCGACCATGAGCTTGACGGGCTGCACGGGCCAGCTTGCGGCCGGAGCATCGGCGGCCTGCGCGCGCGGCGCGGCGGCGGCCAGGGCGGCCAGCAGGAGGGAGCGGCGTTGCATTTTGTGGGTGGTTGGCATGGGAGTCAAAACGCTTTTTGCTATTGAAAGTGAGGCAAATCCAGGCCCATCGAAACGGCTGAGGTCCTAGTGGAATCTGCGCAGTGCGCTATGAAACAAGGAGCAAAGAAACCGTTCTGTTCATGGCTTGGCGTCCTGCGCGCGGGCCTGCTCGCGCGCCAGTTTTTCGGCTTTTTCCTGCGCTTCGCGGGCTTTTCTGGCGCGGCGCTCCTGCACGCGGCGCTTGGCGAGCACGCGGATTTCGTCAGGGGTGAGAAAGCCGTCGCCATTGGTATCGGCGGTGTGGAATTCCGAGCGCAGGGGCTTCCAGGGCACGAAGCGCACTTCCTTCCATTCCAGGCGGCCATCGTGGTTGGTGTCGAGCATGTCGAACCAGACGCGGGCCTGTTTCTCGCCCTGGCCGGGTTCTTCGGCGGGTTTTCCGGCAGATGTTTCAGCAGCAGGCGCATCGGCGGCAGGGCAGGGCAGGGCCAGCAGCAGCGCCAGCAGGCCAGCGGGCAGGGCGGGTGTTTTCATGGGGGCGCAATCATGCCGTTGGCGGCTTTGCGCCCTGGCTGCGGGAGGGCGGCTCGTTGGCCACGCCGGCGGCCACATGGCCGGCGGGCACGTGGCGGGCGGCGTGTTCGGTGTGGCCGGTCTGGTCGTCAAAAAAGAAATCGGGCGCGAATTCGCGCAGAAAACCGCCTTTGGGCAGGCCGCCGAGGAACATGGCTTCGTCCACGGCGATGCGCCAGGCCATCAGCGTTTGAATGGCGCGCTCGTGCGCGGGGGCGCTGCGGGCGGTGACGAGCGCGGTGCGCAGGCGCATCTTTGGCGCGCCGCCATCGCTGCCATCGCCGCCGCCAGCGTTTTGCAGGCGGTTGAGCGCGTCCAGCAAAGGCTTGAAAGGGCCGGGCGGCAGGGGCTGGCGGGCCTTTTCGCGCTCGTGCGTGTGGAAGGCGGCGATGCCCCCGCTTTGGTAGATGCGCTCGGCTTCGTCGGAAAACAGCACGGCGTCGCCGTCAAAGGCGATGCGCACTTCATCAGGATGGGCTTCGCTGGCGGGGGCCGATTCGGTGAGCACGCGGGCGGCCGGAAAGCCCAGCGCCAGCGCCTGCTTCACATCGGCCTCGTTGGCCGAGAGAAACAGATGCGCGCCCAGCGGCCGCAGGTAGCCAAAGGGCGCGCGCCCCTGCGTGAACACGCCCCTCTCCAGCGCAACGCCATTGGCGGCGGCGCTGCGGAAGGCGCGCATGCCGCTGACAGGGTCGTTGCGCGAGAGCATGACCACTTCCACCCGCTTGCGCTCCGGCGTGTTGAAGGCCAGCAGCTTTTTCACCAGCGCGAAGGCCACGCCGGGGCGCGCGGGCGCGTCCAGCCGGTCGAGCTGCAACCGCATGTAGGCGGCGGCGTCGCCCGTTTCAAACAAGTGGTTTTCTTCCTCGAAGTCAAACAGCGCGCGCGAGGAAATGGCGACGACGAGCTGGTCTTGCAGGCTGGCGGGCATGGGCGGGCGAAGCGAGGCGCGAAGCGGGGCGGGGGAGCGAAAAAAGCAAGGGGCAAAAGCAGGAGGAGCAAATGTACCCGCCCAATACAATCCGTTGCACTCCAGGCTCCCGCTCATGAAGATTCTGCTCTGCAACGACGATGGCTACCAGGCCCCCGGCATCTGCGCGCTGCATGCCGCGCTGGCGGCCGCACCCGGCGTGCAGGTGGAAGTGGTGGCGCCGGAGCGCAACAACAGCGCCAAGTCCAACGCGCTCACGCTGCACGCGCCGCTGTTCGTGCACGAGGCGGCAAACGGCTTTCGCTACGTGAGCGGCACGCCCGCCGACTGCGTGCACCTGGCGCTGACGGGGCTGCTGGGCTACCGGCCCGATCTGGTCGTCTCCGGCATCAACAACGGCGCCAACATGGGCGACGACACGCTGTATTCAGGCACCGTGGGCGCGGCGATGGAGGGCTATCTGTTCGGCATTCCGGCCATCGCCTTCTCGCAAGTGCAAAAGGGCTGGGCGCACCTTGAAGACGCCGCGCTGAAGGCGCGCGACATCGTGCTGGGCGTGGCCGCCGGGCGGGTGGGCGAGGGCGCCGGCGGCCAGCCCTGGCTGCTCAACATCAACATTCCCAACCTGCCGCTGGCGCAGCTGGGGCGCGTGAAAGTCTGCCGCCTGGGCCGCCGCCACGCCGCTGAAAAAGCCTGCGTGCAAGTCAGCCCGCACGGCGACACGATGTACTGGATAGGCGGCGCAGGCCCCGCGCTGGACGCCACCGAAGGCACCGACTTTCACGCCACGGCGTCTGGCTGCGTCTCGCTCACGCCGCTGCAAGTGGATTTGACCGATCACGATCGGCTGGCCTACTGGCACCAGGGCCTGGCGGGCACGCTCACCGGAAAGGGGCCGGAGCGGCCATGAGCGCGCCGCCGCGCCGCCCGCCGCCGGGCCAGGGCCGTCCAGGGCGCATCGTGCCCGCCCTGCAAGCCCAGGCGCGCGCGCCCGCCGAAGGCGATTTCAACGACCCCATTCCCGCCCGCGCCCACATGCTGCGCCAGCTTGCGGCGCAGGGCCTGCGCGACGCCCAGGTGCTGCGCGCGCTGGGCGCGGTGGACCGCCGCCGCTTCGTGGAAGCCGCGCTGGCGCGCCGCGCCTATGAAGACACGGCCCTGCCCATTGGCCTGGGGCAGACCATCTCCAAACCCAGCGTGGTGGCGCGCATGGTGGCGCTGCTGCGCGGCGGCCTGACCGACCCCGCAACCGGCAAGCTGGGCCGCGTGCTGGACATCGGCACCGGCTGCGGCTATCAGGCCGTCGTTCTCTCGCACGTGGCCGACGAGGTCTACAGCATGGAGCGTCTGCGCGGCCTGCACGAGAAAGTGCGCGAAACCCTGCGCCCCTTGCGCGTGAGCAACGTGCACCTCATTCTGGGCGACGGCATGGAAGGCTTTCCCAGCGGCGCGCCCTACGCCGGCATCATCGCCGCCGCCAGCGGCGCCGCCGTGCCCCCCGCCTGGGTCGAGCAGCTGGCCGTGGGCGGGCGCATCGTCGCGCCGGTGGACGTGCGCGGCGACGGCGGGCAGGCGCTCGTCGTCATCGAGAAAACCCGCCAGGGGCTGACGCACGCCGTGCTCGAACCCGTGCACTTCGTGCCCCTAAAATCCGGCATTTCCTGAGAAAATTTTCACAGTCTGGCAACGCGCCTTCACAAAAACGCCGGGCAGGCGTTCAGGCGCGGGCCACGCCCGGCGGAAGGCGCTTCAGCCCCCCGCCAGGCTGCCCCGCCCCATGCAGGCGGCGGCAGGCGGCCTACCGAACAAAGGAAATCCAGCATGGTTCTTCTCACACGCAGCACTCACACGACGCGGGCCTGGGCGGCGCTGACGCTGGCCGCCGCGCTGGCCATCAGCGGCTGCTCCACCACACGCGCGCCGCGCGCTTCCGGCGCCAACGTCACCCTGCCCGGCGCGTGGAGCGCGCAGCCTGGCGGCACGGGCGCGGCCGCCGCGCCCGCCACCCCCGCGGTCGATCCTTCCACCCTGCCCGGCGCCGAAAACGCGGGCAAGCCCGGCTACCACACCGTCCGCCCAGGCGAAACGGTGCGCAAGATTGCCGCCGAATACAACCAGGACTGGCGCGACATCATCCGCTGGAACCAACAGCTGCCCAACCCGGACGTGATTGAAATCGGCCAGGTTCTGCGCGTTCTGCCGCCCGCCAAAGCGCCTGCGCACGCCAGCGCCACGCCGCCCACCACCACCACCACCACCACCCCGGCCGCTGGCGACGTGGCCGTGGCCACGCAGACCACGCCGGGCGTGACGCCTGCCGCCACGACGCCCCCGCCGGTTTCTCCGCCCGCCGCCACGGCCCAGACGGCCAGCCAGGCCGACGCGCTGGACGAGAAAGTCTCCTTCATGTGGCCCGCCAGCGGCGCGGTCATCAGCGGCGGCGCGGGCGAAAAAGGCAAAGCCCTGTTCATCGGCGGCAAGGCGGGCGACCCCGTCGTGGCCGCCGCCGACGGCAAGGTCGTGTATGCCGGCGCGGGCCTGCGCGGCTACGGCAATCTGCTTATCGTGCAGCACACCGACGCCGTCATCAGCGCCTACGCCCACAACCGCGCCCTGCTCGTGAAGGAAAAGCAGACTGTCAAGAAAGGCCAGCGCATCGCCGAAATGGGCGACAGCCACGCCAGCCGCGTCATGCTGCGCTTTGAAATCCGCAACAACGGCAAGCTGGTCGATCCCCTGCACTACCTGCCCGCGCGCTGAGCGCCGCTGGCCGCGCGGCCTCTTTCACTACGTCAAAGGGCGCTGGCAGCGCCCTTTTTCATGCGGCCAAGGCGCAGCCGGACTTGGGTGAATGGCGATATTTAGCTCTCTTATTCATAGCATGATGTCCTAGTGGAAACTGCGCAAGAGGCATTTTTAGGCCCTTTGAATTCGCTATTGTTTTTGATGATGTTTGACCGTTGCAGAGCCGCTGCGCAATCTGGCTTTGCCCGTCTGCCGCCCAATCTGGATCTGCGGTGCGGGTTGATGGCAAGCGGGCGGCATCAAGCCGCAGTAGGGATTTCCGGCATTCCCAAGCGGGCAGCAAAGGCCAACACTTTGGGGCAGGATTGACTGCCATGACTTCTTCCAGCCTTCAGCATCTCATTGACGCCAATCACGCCTGGGCCGAGGGCGTGAGCCGCCAGCAGCCCGGCTTTTTCCAGCAGCTGGCCAAGCAGCAAAGCCCGCGCTATCTGTGGATTGGCTGCTCCGACAGCCGCGTGCCCGCCAATCAGGTGGTGGCGCTGGCGCCGGGCGAGGTGTTCGTGCACCGCAATGTGGGCAATGTCATCGTTCACTCCGATCTCAACGCCCTCTCGGTCATCCAGTACGCGGTGGACTATCTGAAGGTGGAGCACATCATGGTGGTGGGCCACTACGGCTGCGGCGGCGTGCTGGCGGCCCTGCACGGGCAGCGCGTGGGCCTGGCTGACAACTGGCTGCGTCACATTGGCGACGTGAAGATGCGTCACTACGCACGCCTGGCCAGCCTGTGCCGCCACGAGCAGGAAGATGCGCTGTGCGAGATGAACGCCATTGAGCAAGCCTTCAACGTGGCGCAGACCAACGTGGTGCGAGACGCCTGGAAGCGCGGCCAGCCGCTTTGCGTGCATGGCTGGTGCTACGGCCTGAAAGACGGCAAGGTCAAAGACCTGGGCGTGACCATGAGCTGCGCCGAAGACGCGGAGCAGATTTACCGCGCCGCCCTGCAACGCTACCCGTGCGAGGCCGGAGCTTCCAAGGCTTGACGCTTCACTTGATGTTTCGCAGGAAGGCGCGCCTCAAAAACGGTAACAATTCCCGGCGAGAACCTGTTTGCGCCCCGCATTGCCATGCCACCGCTGCCGGTGGCAGACAGATTCCAAGCCGCCCGCGCCCCGGCCCAAGCGGCGTTTTGCAAGTACCTGAAAGGAGACTCTCTCATGAGTGAAACCATCGTCATCGTTTCCGCCACCCGCACCCCGATGGGGAGCTTCCAGGGCGACTTCACTCCGCTGTCCGCCAACGAACTGGGCGGCGTGGCCATCAAGGCTGCCGTTGAAAAAGCGGGGCTGCAGCCGCAGCAAGTCGATGAAGTCATCTTCGGCAATGTGCTCACCGCCGGCCAGGGGCAAGCGCCCGCGCGGCAAGCCGCCATCAAGGCCGGGCTGCCCATCTCCACGGGTGCGGTCACGCTCAACAAGGTTTGCGGCTCGGCCATGAAGGCCGTCATGCTGGCCGCTGACGCCATCAAGGCAGGCTCTGCCAGCGTGGTGGTGGCTGGCGGCATGGAAAGCATGACCAACGCGCCCTACCTGCTCAAAAAAGCCCGCGGCGGCTACCGTCTGGGCCACGACAAGATTTATGACCACATGATGCTCGATGGCCTGGAAGACGCCTACGAAGAAGGCCGCAGCATGGGCCTGTTCGGCGAAGACTGTGCCGCCAAGTACAACTTCACGCGGCAAATGCAGGATGACTTCGCCATGGCCAGCGTGCAGCGCGCGCAAAGCGCCATCGCCTCGGGCGCGTTCAAGGAAGAAATCACCCCCGTCACCATCAAAGACCGCAAAGGCGAGCGCGTGGTGGACACCGATGAAGGCCCGGGCCGCATCAAGCCCGAAAAAATCCCCACCCTCAAGCCCGCCTTCAAAAAAGACGGCACCGTCACCGCCGCCGCCAGCTCCAGCATCAATGACGGCGCAGCCGCCGTGGTGCTCATGACCGAAAGCCGTGCCAAGGAGCTGGGCTGCAAGCCGCTGGCGCGCATCGTCAGCTACGCCACGCACTCGCAAGAGCCGGGCTGGTTTACCACCGCCCCCGTGCAAGCCAGCGAAAAGGCGCTGAAAAAAGCCGGCTGGCAAGTGGGCGATGTGGATCTGTGGGAAGTCAACGAAGCCTTCGCCGTGGTGCCCATGGCGCTGATGCACGAGCTGAAAGTGCCGCATGACAAAGTGAACGTCAATGGCGGCGCTTGTGCGCTGGGCCACCCGATTGGCGCCAGCGGCGCGCGCATCATCGTCACGCTGCTTTACGCGCTGAAAAAGCGCGGCCTGAAAAAAGGCCTGGCCACGCTGTGCATCGGCGGCGGCGAAGGCACGGCCATGGCGCTGGAACTGCTGTAAACCACTGGCGCGCCTGCTTTTTTTGAATAGGGACAGGCGCGTTTGATGAGAAAAGCGGCCCTTGAGGCCGCTTTTTCTTTTCTGTTCCGGCGCTTCGCGGTGAGTGGCTTGACCTCGCGCGGGCAGATTGCAAACAGGCTTCCAAAGTCGCTCCCGGCATTCATGACAGCCCATTCAGGCTGCGCCAAGGCACTTGAGCAATTGAGTATTCGGATGCCTGGCTGAAATGAAAAACGGGGCGGATGTTGCTGCCCCGTTTTTTCGTCATTGGCGTGCGATGCGCCAGCTGCGCTTCAGGGGTAGAGGCCGCGCAGATCGCGCGCTTGCAGGATGCGCGTGCAGGCCACGATGTAGGCGGCCGTGCGCAGCGTGACTTTGTGCTGCTGGGCCACGTCCCACACGCTGGTGAAGGCTTCTTTCATGATGCGCACCAGGCGTTCATTGATTTCGGTTTCCGTCCAGAAGAAGCTGGAGAAGTCCTGCACCCATTCAAAGTAGCTGACCGTGACGCCGCCTGCATTGGCAATGACGTCGGGCACGACAAGCACGCCCTTGTCTTTCAGGATGTCGTCGCCGGCCGGCACCGTGGGGCCGTTGGCGCCTTCCACAATCAGTTTGGCCTTGATTTGCCCGGCGTTGGCGGCGGTAATCTGGCCTTCCAGCGCGGCGGGAATGAGGATGTCGCAAGGGGTGGCCCAGAAATCGGCGGCATCCATGGCTTCAGCGCCTTTGAAGCCCGCGACGCTGCCGGTTTGCGCCACGTGTGCGAGCAGGGCGGGCACATCCAGCCCCTTGGCATTGGCGATGCTGCCGCCGTGGTCTTGCACGGCCACGATGAGCGCGCCCGCTTCGGCAAACAGCTTGGCCGCAATGCCGCCCACGTTGCCAAAGCCTTGCACGGCCACGCGCGCGCCGGGCACGCTCAGGCCCAGGCGCTGGGCAGCTTCCACGCCCACGGTGAACACGCCCCGGCCCGTGGCTTCGCGCCGGCCCAGCGAGCCGCCCAGCGAAATGGGCTTGCCGGTGACCACGCCGGTGGCGGTTTCGCCCAGATTGACGGAGTAGGTGTCCATCATCCAGGCCATGATTTTTTCGTTGGTGTTCACATCAGGCGCGGGAATGTCCTTGGTCGGGCCGATGATGATGCCGATTTCGCTGGTGTAGCGGCGCGTGAGGCGCTCCAGCTCGCCTTGCGAGAGCTTGCGCGGATCGACGCGGATGCCGCCCTTGGCGCCGCCATAGGGCACGCCGACGGCGGCGTTTTTGATGGACATCCAGGCCGACAGCGCCATCACTTCCGACAGCGTCACGTCCTGGTGAAAGCGCACGCCGCCCTTGCCGGGGCCCCGGCTGGTGTTGTGCTGCACGCGGTAGCCCTCGAAGTGGGCGATGCTGCCGTCATCCATCTGGATGGGTACATCCACCACCAGCGCGCGCTTGGGGCGCTTGAGCGTTTCCACCCATTTGGACAAGGGTCCCAGATAAGGCGTGACGCGATCGACTTGCGTGAGGTAAATGCCCCACGGCCCCAGACGCTCCGGATTGAGGTACGAGGGCAAGGCATGAGTGGCGGTTTGGCTGGATGTCATGCGAACTTCCCGAAATGAAAAACAAAAGGGCTTGAGAAAAACAAAAGGGCTTGAAGCTTAACGGTTTGCAACAGCGTCTTGCGCTTTCCTGCGCCCTGCTTTGCTCGGAGCCTGTTCAAAGGCCTTGCTCAAGAGAGCCAGAAATTTTCAGCCAGACCAAGCAGAGCTCAACGATTCAGCGCTTGGGTTTCACCTTGAATGCGTGAAGTTCGCCTCTCCTGGCTATCTGCACCGTCACATGCTCGCCAAGAATGCTTTGACGTCCTGTGCACTGACCCGCGAGGCCGCAATCGCGCAGCGGGCTATGCAGGCAGCCTTGGCTGTTCTTGCTGCGCTCCGGCACAGCCAGCGCCTTTTGACACTGCCGCTGGGAGGGCGGGCTTGCGCGGTGACATCGCGAAGACAGAGCCAGCCTGATTCACATGCCGTGGTTTTTGCGCTGTTTCGCTTGCTGGGTGTTGCCAAGCCCGGCACTGTGCTCTGGACATCGCGCCAGATGACTCGGTGACCGCAGTCTGCGCCCTGCTGGCGCTGACTGCATGTGCGGCTCATTTCGCTCCTCTATTCATAGCATGATGTCTTAGTGGGGATTGCGCAAGACGGGTTTTTGGCGTCTGTTTTTTCGCTCCTTTTTTTGTATTTGTGTGCGCATCTGTCGTCCAATCTTGCGCTTGCATGGCTGAGATGAGCCAGTTGGCTCAAACAGAGGAATGAATGAGGCGCACGTGATTTCAGAACCGCATGCGCGCGGTCAGCATGAAGCTGCGCGGCTCGCCGTAGGAAACCTGGTTCAGGTTCACATCAGCAAAGTAGTGTTTGTCAAACAGGTTGCTGATGTTCAGTTGCACGCTCCAGCGCGGGTTGGGCTGCCAGGCCAGCATGGCGTCCCAGATGGCGTAGCCGCCCTGGCTCACGCGGGCGGCGGGCACGCGGCCGCTGGCGGTGCGCGCGTAGTAGTAGCCGCTGTTGGCGCGCACGCCGCCGCCCAGCCGCCACGCGCCGCCTGCCACGGGCAGCCGCCAGTCGGCCCAGGCGCGGAAGGTGCGCCGGGGCGTGTCTTCGCCCCAGGTGAGGTCTTCACTGGGCTGGCCCCGGTTGTCCAGGTTGCGGATGTAGCGGTGGTGCTGCAAGGTCGCGCCCAGCGCTATTTGCAGGCCGGGGCGCACCAGGCCGGCCAGCTCCAGCTCGATGCCGCGCACGCGCTGGCGGTTGTCGGCGATGTAGCAGTAAGAGTCGCTGATGGGCGAGGCCGGGCAGGGGTAGGGCGCGCCGGGGTCGCGGCGGGACTGGTTCTTGCGGTCGGTCTGGTAGAGGGCGGCGGAGCCGGTCAGGCGCTTGTCCATCCATTCCGTTTTCAGCCCCAGCTCCCAGTTCGTGCCCATGGTAGGCGGCACCATCTTGCCGCGCGCGTCGTAGGCGTTGTTGACATCAAAGGTGTCGGTGTAGCTCACGTAGGCGCTGGCGTGGGGGTTGAAGTCCCAGTTCAGCGCGAAGAAGGGGGTGAAGATGTGGCTCTTGTGGTAGGCCCCGTTGCCCACTACGTTGTAGGTGGGGTTGAAGCGGCCGCCGTAGTGGTAGCTGCTCAGGCGCCCGCCGAGAATGCTGGAAACCGAGTCGGTCAGCCGCAGGCGCAGGCTGGCGTGCGCGCCCCAGGTTCTGGAAGGGGTGAACGACCAGGCGCTGCGGCCCCAGATGGCGGGCCGCCACGGCGCGGTCATGTCCAGCGTGCCCGGGTTGATGCGCACGGGATTGTCCGGGTAGTGGGGCGTGGGGCGGGAGTCGTAGGCGTATTCAACGGGTCTGATCTCGCGGGACTTTTCCCACCGCCAATCAATGCCTGCAATGAGGTCGTGGCGGCGGCCCAGCCAGTCGAAGCCGCCCGTCAGGGTCACATCCATCGTGCGGCTGTTGCTGGAGCCCAGGCGGCACTGCGCGTCCTGATACAGCGGCACTTGCGCGCTGCCCGGAACCGGATCGACATAGCCGCTGAGAAAGCCAAAGTCCCAGTCTCTTTCTTCGCGCCGCCAGTTGTAGGCGGCCTTGAGCTTCCAGCCGTCGCGGAACTGCCAGGCCGCTTCGGTGAAAAAGCCCAGGGTGTCGCCGGCCCATCGCGACCAGGGAGACACCGTGCTCATGCGGCGCGAGTAGCCGGGGAAGGTGCCGTCGCCGCGCAAGGGCAGGCCGTTGATCCACGGTATGGAGCGGCGGCCTCCATATCCATGCCCGCCGTCAGCGTGAGCGCAGCCAGCGGCTGCCACTCGGCCACGCCGTAGAGCGTGGCGTTTTTGCGGCGGGCGGTGCGGAAGAAATATTCGCGATTGGCCTGGCTGGCAACTAGGCGCACGCCCAGGCTGCCATCGGCCAGCAGGCGGCGGTTCACGTCCACGGTGGCGCGGTACTGCTTCCATGAACCCAGCGCCGCTTCGCCTTGCGTGTGCGGCTTGTCTTGCGGGCGCTTGCGCGCGAAGTTGATCTGTCCGGAAGGGTTGCCCACATGGCCGCCGCCTGAAAACAGGCCATTGGGGCCGCGCAGCACTTCCACCTGGTCATAGGCGGACAAATCGCCAGGCGCTTGCCAGAACGAGGTGCCGGCCAGGCTGCCGTCGATGGAGATGTTGTTGAGCGCAAAGCCGCGCGACAAGAAGATGGGTGTGTCCGTCTCGCGTGAGCGGCCATTGAACACGCCGGGCATCCATTCGAGCACGCGCGCGCCGTCCACTTGCGCCTGATCGCGCAGGCGCTGCTCGGTGAACACCGAAACCGACTGCGGGATTTCGCGCAGGGCGCGCGGGGTTTTGCCCGCCACTTGCACGCCGCGCGTGGTGTAGGCCTCGCTCTCGGACACGCCATCGCGCGCCAGGCGCCGTGCCCGGACGATGACTGGCGGCATCGTGTGCTCGGGCGAGGCGGTTTGTTCTTCTTCAGCCTTCGTTTGGGGTGGAGGCCGGGTTTGGGACTGCGCGTGCGGCTGCGCCGGGGCCTGTGCCTGTGTTTGGGCATGGGCATGGGCATGGGCATGGGCTTGCGCAAGGGCGGGCGCGCTGGCGGCCAGCGCGGCGGCGGCGGCCAACAGATGCAGTGCGGGGCGCAGGGGCGCGGGGTGGGAGCGAGGTGCCATGAAGTCAATCTCCTGAATGAAGGTTTGAAAACGGAAAAATCAAGCATCATCCAAATATCAAATGGGAATACAGTTGATTTTTCAAAAATCAAACGCGGGATGTCTTGCATTGTTTTATTTAATTTTCAATAATATCCCGGACAAATGGATTGGATATTCTATTGTGGAAATTAAAAAATATTTTCACCTGATTGAATATGTGGCGTTTACTGAAAAACCGGCCTTTCTGGCCGCACGACGGCGGTCCGCTGAACTTTGCGTGTTGGTCCCTGTATCAGTGCGTGCGCTGTTTCATGCGCTGGCCTATAGTCACGCCCTTTTTCTTTTCCCGGTTTTTTCCGAATGAACCTGACTGCTTTCAAGCCCCGGGCTTTTTCCCTTGCTTCTTCTTGCGCGGCCGCGCTGGCCGCCCTTTGCGGCCTGGCCGCGCTGGCCCCTGCCCATGCCGCCGATGCCTGCCCGCACCGGGGCGATCTGGACGCGCAGTACTGCGACGCCAACAAAGACCTGGTGGCCGACACGCCCACTGACGCGCGCCAGCTCAAGGACCCCGGCACGCTGGTGTTTGCCTTCACGCCGGTGGAAGACCCGGCGGTGTACGAAAAGCTGCTGCGCCCCTTCATGGCCGATTTGGCGCAGTGCGTGGGCAAGAAGGTGGTGTTTTTCCCCGTGCAGTCCAACGCCGCGCAGATTGAAGCCATGCGCTCGGGCCGCCTGCATGTGGCCGCCTTTTCGCCGGGGCCGGTGAATTACGCCGTCAATCTGGCGGGCGCGGTGCCTTTTGCCATTCGCGGCAACGAGCAAGGCCCCGTGGGCATGTATCTGAAGATGATCGTCCGCAAAGACAGCCCCTACCAGAAGCTGCAAGACCTCAAGGGCAAGCGCATTGCGCACACCTCGCCGTCGTCGAACTCGGGCAACATGGCCCCGCGCGCGCTCTTTCCCAAGATTGGCCTCACGCCCGACACGGACTACAAGGTGGTTTATTCCGGCAAGCATGACCAGTCCATCCTGGGCGTGAAAACGGGCGATTACGACGCCGCCCCCGTTGCCAGCGACGTGCTGGAGCACATGACCGACCGGGGCATCGTGGGCAAGGATGATTTCCGCGTGCTCTACACCAGCGAAATGTTCCCGACCGACGCCTACGCCTACGCCTACAACCTCAAGCCCGAATTGCAGGAAAAGATCAAGCAATGCTTTTTCGCCTACCGCGCGCCGGCCGAAATGGCCAAGGGCCTGGGCGGCGACCGCTTCTTGCCCATCTCCTACCAAAAAGACTGGGAGCTGGTGCGCACGGTGGCCGAAGCGGCGGGCGAGAAGTTCACGCGCGATGCGTACAACCAATCGGCCCGCAAGTAACGCGGCTGATCAACGGCCCGCCCAGGCGGGCTTTTTCATGGATTTTCGCTATTTTCTTGATAGCATGATGTCCTAGTGGAAACTGCGCGAGGCGGCATTTTTACCCGTCTGAATTCGCTCTCTTTTTTGATGCCCGCAGTGCGTGCTGCCGCCTCCGGGCCGCTTTTTTTTCATCGCGTCTGCAATGACCGGACAGACTCTTACGCCATCTTCATGCGGCGCGCTGCGCATTGAGCAGCTCGTCAAGCAATACCGCCCCGGCCAGCCGGTTCTCAAGTCCATCAGCTTTGCCGTGCAGGGCACGGGGCTGACCAGCATCATCGGCCCATCGGGCACGGGCAAATCCACGCTGATTCGCTGCATCAACCGGCTGGTGGACCCCACGTCGGGAAAAATCATGCTGCAAGCGGACGGGCAGGCCGTGGACATGGCGCAGCTCAAGGGCGCCGATTTGCGGCGCGCGCGGCGGCGCATCGGCATGGTGTTTCAGGAATACAACCTGGTGGAGCGCCTGACGGTGATGGAAAACGTGCTCACCGGCCGCCTGGGCTACCTCTCGGCCTGGCGCGCCTGGCGGCGCAAGTTCGACGAGGCCGACATTCAGCAAGCCTTCGAGCTGCTGCAAGTGGTGGGCCTGGCCGCTTTTGCCAGCCAGCGCGCCGACGCCTTGAGCGGCGGCCAGCGCCAGCGCGTGGGCATTGCGCGCGCGCTCATGCAGCAGCCCGCGCTGCTGCTGGCCGATGAGCCGACTTCGTCGCTCGACCCCAAAACCTCCGTCGAAATCATCCAGCTGCTGCACGAGCAGGGCGTGCGGCGCGGCATTCCGGTGATGGTGAACATTCACGACGTGGAGCTGGCGCGCCGCTACTCCAGCCGCATCATCGGCATGACCGGCGGGCATGTGGTGTTTGACGGCGCGCCGGGCGAGCTGACGGACGAGCACCTGAACACGATTTACGGGGGCCGCGCATGGCTGAACTGAACCAGGCTGCCCAGGCCGCGCGCCGCCCCTTTTCCTGGAGCGCGGGGCAAAAGGCCCTGCTGCTCATCACCGCCGCCTACTGCGCCTGGAGCCTGGCGCACATGGGCGTATCGGGCGAGCGGCTGGCCGACGGCTGGCGGCAAGGCGCGAAATTTCTGGCCAGCATGTTCCCGCCCGAGCTGGGCAAGATGGACGAGCTGTGGCAAGGCATCAAGGAAACGCTGCAAATTGCCGTGCTGGCCACCGCCGCCGGGCTGGCGCTGAGCCTGCCGGTGGGGCTGATGGCGGCGGCCAACCTCTCGCCCGCGCCGCTGCGGCTGGCCGGCAGAACGCTGATTGCGGCCTGCCGCGCGCTGCACCCGGTGATCAGCGCCATCTTGTTCGTCAAGGCCGTGGGCTTCGGGCCGCTGGCGGGCATTCTGGCGCTGGTGGTAGCCACGGTGGGCTTTGTGGGCAAGCTGTTTGCCGATGCCATCGAAGAGATTTCGCCCAAGCCCATCGAGGCCATCCGCGCCACGGGCGCTTCGTTTGCCAACGTGGTGCTGTTTGGCGTGCTGCCGCAAGTGACAACGCGCTTTGTGGGCTTTGCCACGTATCAGCTCGATTCCAACCTGCGCAATTCAACGATGGTGGGCATCGTCGGCGCGGGCGGCATCGGCGGGGCGCTGTTTTCGGCCTTTTTGCGCTACGAATACGGTTTTGTCTGCACCATTTTGGCGACGGTCATCGCCATCATCGTGCTGGGTGAAGTGGCGGTCAACGCCGTGCGAAAGGCGCTCGATGTCTGAACCTGCCGCAACGCCAGCCGCCGCGCCGCAAACCTGGCAGCGGCGCAGCATGGGCCAGCGCCTGCTGCGCTACGCGCTGGGCCTTTTCATCATTGCCGCCATCGTGCAGGCCGCGCGCACGGTGGAAGTCATTCCCGAATTCCTCTACGACGCGCCAGAGCAAATGGGCGACATGTTCCGGCGCATGTGGCCCGTGGACTGGAGCTACTTCGGGCAAGCCGTGGGCAGCGCCCTGCTGGAAACATTGCACATGGCCACGCTGGGCACGCTGCTGTCACTGGCGCTGGCGCTGCCGCTGGGCGTGATGGTGGCGGGCAATGTCACGCCCAACCGCCTGCTCAACTTCGTGGCGCGCGTGCTGCTGGTGGCCAGCCGATCGGTCAATTCGCTGGTGTGGGCGCTGCTGTTCGTGGCCATCTTCGGCCCCGGCCCGCTGGCGGGCATGCTGGCCATTGCGCTGCGCTCGGTAGGCTTTGTGGGCAAGCTCGTGGGCGAGGCGCTGGAGCAGGCCCCGCGCGGCCCCATTGAAGCCTTGCAGGCCGCAGGCGCCACGCGCTTTGCGCAAATCTGGTACGGCTACTGGCCGCACATCAAGCCCTCTTTCTGGTCGGTGGCGCTGCTGCGCTGGGACATCAACGTGCGCGAATCGGGCGTGCTCGGCCTGGTGGGCGCAGGCGGCATCGGCGTGGCGCTGAACACCGCCATCGACCTCTTTTACTGGGACCGCGTGGCGCTGGTGCTCATCACCATCTTCGCTGTCGTCATCGCCGCCGAAGTGTTGGTGCTGTGGGTGCGCAAGCGGGTGATTTGAGAGCCATGTTCAGAGTCTGGCCGTAAAGGCAAAAGCGCGGGGGCAGGATGGGCCGCAAAGCGCGAACGGGCAGATTGCAAACAGGCTTTCAAAAATCCACCGTCGCGCTCAGCAGCACGGTGCGCGGCGCGCCCAGGCCGGAGTAGAGCTGGCCGGCCCAGTAAGCCTTGTTCGTCACGTTTTGCATAGCGGCGCGCAGGGTGATGCGGCGGCCTGCCGTGGGGAGCACGTAGCGCGCGCCCAAATCAAGCACGGTGCGGCCCGGCGTGTGCAGCGTGTTGGCCGCGTCGATGTACTGGCGCGAGGCGCTGCGCAGGTTGCCCGCCAGCGTCAGGCCCGGCAGCGCATCCCACTCCAGCCCCAGCTTGGCTTGCCGGCGCGGCGTGGCCACGGCCTGTTTGCCCTGGTTCACGCCGCCAGCGGTGCGCGTGAGGGTGGCCTGCGTCCAGCTGGCGCCGCCCAGCACGCGCAGGCCCGCCCGCAGCTGGCCGGTCACGCTCCACTCCAGGCCGCGATTGCGCTGGCGGCCGTCGGCCGCGAAGCGGTTGGTCACGGGGTCGGTCCAGGCGCTGGGCTGTTTGATTTGAAACAGCGCCACGGTGTGCGTCAGATCGCCTTGCGCCAGTTTCACGCCGATTTCGTGCTGCCTGGTTTTATAGGGGGCGAACAATTGCCCCGCATTGGCCGTGCCCAGCGGGGCGCTTTGGCCTTCGCTCAAGCCTTCGATGTAGTTGGCGTACACCGACACCTGTTCGCTGGCCCTGAATAGCACGGCCACGGCAGGCGTTGTAGCGCCGGAGCGGTAAAACGTCCACGGCGCGGCCGGGTTGAACCAGGCGCTGCTGGCGCTGCGGATGCGCTGGCGGCGCGCGCCCACGGTGAGCTGCACGCGGCCATCGGCAAATGAAAGCGTGTCGGCCACGGCCAAGCCCAGCAGGCGCGAGTTGCCCGACGGCGGCAGCGCCGCGCGGCTGAAAGAGCGGTCTATGGCCGGCCCCCACGCGGGGTGGTAAAGGTCGGTCACCCACATCGTGGAGAGCACGCGCAGCAAAAAGCCGAACTCGCGGCGCTCTTGCTGCCAATCAACGCTGGCCGCCAGCTGGTGCGCCACGCTGCCCGTGGCAAAGCGCGCGTGCAGCCCCGCGCTGGCCGCTTGCCGGTCGCGCCTGTCGCGCTGGTGGGCGAAGTTGTTCATGAACGTGCCCTGCTGGTCGGTCACGGTGTAAACCGAGCTGGCCAGGGCGTCGAAATCAAACTTGCCCTGCCCGGCGTTGACCCACAGGGTGACGTTTGGCGTCACGTCCCACTCGCCGCGCACGATGACGGCCCGGTCTTCGGCGCGGCTGAATGTCCAGCCGGGCGCCAGCAGCGTGCGCGGGTTGGGCGCGCGCGGCAGCGGCACGCCCGGCGCCAGGCTGATGCCCCGGTTCACGCCATCCAGGCTGTCGCGCGACTCGAACAAATCGGCCGACAGGCGCGCCCGTGCGCCGCGCCAGTCCAGCCCCAGGGCCGCCAGCTGCGCGCCCAGCTTTTGCGGCCTGACGGGGCCTTTGCCGTCGCGCCAGACGGCGTTGAAGCGCACGCCCCATTCCTGCTGCGGGCCAAAGCGCCGCCCCACGTCGGCATGCAGGCCCCACTGGCCTTCGTTCATGAATGTGCCCGTCAGCTGCGTCAGCGGTTTGCTGCCCGCACGCTTGGGCACGAGATTGACCGCGCCGCCCACCGAGCCGCCCGGCGGCATGCCGCCCAGCAGCGCCGAAGGCCCTTTGTGGACTTCCACGCGCTCGAACATCTCCGGCGTCACGCGGTAAAAGGGCGTCAGCCCATACAGCCCGCCCAGGGCCATGTCGCGGTGCGCCACGTTGAAGCCGCGAATGCTCATGCTCTCAAACAGCAGCCCCGTTGCGCCGTTGTTGAACACCGCCGGGTCTGTGCGGCTGACAACGTCTGCCAGCCCGTGTGCCTGGGTGTTTTGCACATGTTCGCTGGTGTAGCTGATGGTGGAAAAGGGCGTTTCCATCACCTCGCGGCTACCCAGCAGCCCCAGCCGCGTGCCGCTGGCCACCTGCCGGCCGGCATGCGCGGGCGGCAGATCCATGGGTCGCAGCGCCGCATTTTCGCGCACCGTCACCGCTGGCAGAGTGGCGGCTGCGCCGCCGCTGGCCTGGCCGTCATCACGCGCCGTCTGCGCCTGCGCGGCCTGCACACAGCCCAAGGCCGCCAGAGCGATCAGGCCCGCGCGCATGGCAGGCCGCCGGATGGGATGGGATGAGATGGGCATGGCGAAACTCCTTTGCGCGCCAATGTGTTGATGAAAAACGGCATCTGAATGCAAATTATTACAAACGATTCTTATCGTATTTGAAATCAATGCCTATGACGGCTTCACTGCCATAGGGGGATCGCGCCGTTCCCGCTTCCGTCAGTTCAAAAAAAGCAAATCCAGTGGCTGAAAAAGCTGTTCTACGCTGATTCCACTAGGACCTCTTGCTATGAAATAAAGAGCTGATTACCTCTTTCTTCTTTTTCTGGCGTAGCAGATAGCGCCGCCGCATCAGAGCCTGGCAATGAGGAGTGACGGACTGGGTTGGGGAGCGAGTCTCAAGCCCTCGCGAGACGGCGCTTTTCGCGCCCTTGGATGGGCTTCACACAGGTTCTTACACTCCCGCCCCAAAACTTCACGCATTGCCGTTCCCCATGAGCATTCCTTGCACTCCTTACGCCGGCCGCCGCGCCCGCCTGGCCGCGCACATCGGGCCAGAGGCCCTGGCTCTCATTCCCACCGCGCCGCAGCGCTTGCGCAACCGCGATTGCGACTTTCCCTACCGGCACGACAGCTACTTTTATTACCTCACCGGCTTTGCCGAACCCGACAGCTGGCTGGCGCTGACGGGCGAAGGCCAAAGCGTGCTGTTTTGCCAGCCCAAGGATGAAGAGCGCGAAATCTGGACGGGCATCCGCTTAGGCCCGCAAGCCGCGCCCGCCGCGCTGGGCGTGGATGAGGCCCACGCCATCAGCGAGCTGGACGAGCGCCTGCCCGCGCTGCTGGAAAACCGCCGCGCCGTGTGGTTTCCCTTTGCCGTGCATGAAGGGCTGCCCGCGCGCGTGGAGGGCTGGCTGGGCAAGGTGCGCGCCCGCGCGCGGCAGGGCGTGACAGCGCCTGCCGAGCTGCATGACGCCTGCGCCCCGCTGGACGAAATGCGCCTGATCAAAGACGCGCACGAGCTGGAGCTGATCCGCCGCGCCTGCGCCATCAGCGCGCGCGCCCACATTCGCGCCATGCAGCGCAGCGCCGCCATGCTGCGGCAGGGGCAAGACACGCGCGAACACCATCTGGAAGCGGAGCTGCTGCACGAATTCCGCCAAAGCGGGGCCGAATTTCCGGCCTACGGCAACATCGTCGCCAGCGGCGCCAACGCCTGCGTGCTGCACTACCCGGCTGGCAGCGCGCCCGTGCGCCCGGGCGACATGGTGCTGATAGACGCCGGCTGCGAGCTGCACGGCTACGCCAGCGACATCACCCGCAGCTTTCCCGCCAGCGGGCGCTTCACGGCCGCGCAGCGCGCGCTCTATGACGTGGTGCTGGCCATGCAGCAGGCCGCCATTGACGCCACCCGCCCCGGCGCGCGCTTCAATGACCCACATGAAGCCGCCGTGCGCACGCTCACGCAAGGGCTGTTCGACCTGGGCATCCTCACGCACAACCAGCACGGCAGTGTGCAAGACGCCGTGGCCGCCCGCGCCTACGCCCCCTACTACATGCACCGCACCAGCCACTGGATGGGCATGGACGTGCACGACTGCGGCAGCTACGTCGAGCCAGGCGCGCCCCGCCAGGCCGATGGCGCCCTGCCCAGCCGCGTTCTGCGCCCCGGCATGGTTCTCACCGTGGAGCCGGGCCTTTACGTGCGCGCTGGCAGCGCCGCGCCGGAAAAATTCTGGAACACCGGCATCCGCATTGAAGACGACGCGCTCATCACCGCCGAAGGCTGCGAGCTGCTCACGCGCGGCGTGCCCGTGGCGGCCAGCGAAATCGAAGAGCTAATGAGCTGAAGACCCGCCATGCGCCCCTCGCCCTTCGTGCTTGAAAACCCTAACGTCCTGCTGGTTTCGGAACTCGACTGGCCGCCCGAGCGCGACCGCATCCCGCATGAAACCGCCTTTCTGCTGTGCCCGCGCCCCATGCGCAGCCACGCCATTGGCGTGGCCGAATCGCTGCCCAGCGACTGCCTGCTGCCGCACTCGCCCATTGAAAGCGTGCGGGCGCTGCACCTGTGCGGCCACCATGAGCACCTGGAGCCTGTGCTGGCGCTGCTGACCGCGCTGGCGGACAACTCGCCAGAGCCGCCGCAGGGACGCCGCATTGGCTTTGACTGGGCCAGCGTCGCTGAAATGGCCCGGCTGCACACACCCGCTGGCGAGCCGCCGCCCCGCCCAGCGCCGCAAGGCCGCCTCATTGCCCTGTACGGTGAAGGCGGCAGCCAGCAGGCCGCCTTTGAAAACCTGCAAGCCAGCGCCACGGCCCGCCTTGTGCTGGCCGCCCGCCGCCCGCCCGCCCCCAACGTGCTGTGCCTGATGCAAGCGCCGCAGCCCTTCAGCCTGGGCCAATGCCAGCCCATGCTGCGCGAAATGCGGCAATGGTGGCCGCGCACCGGCTTTCTCTACGGCCACCGGCAAGCCAGCGAAGCCCTGCACCGCATGGCGCTGCTGCTGCCTGCGGCCTGAGACTGTTTAGAGCGGGGCCATGAAGGGCGAAAAGGCGGATCGGGGATGGGTTGCAAGACGCCGATTGCTCCAGCAACCTCGCGAGGGCCTGCCACGCAGCAGAGCGCCTGAGTTCGCGCTTTCTGCGCCCGTGGACAGATTCTGAAAAACCGCCTGCCATCCGCTGCGCGAGGCAAAGCGCAGGAGCAGTGAACCGGCGTGGGCAGGCTGGCAACAGGGGCTTGCTCCTTTATGAATAGCAATATGCCCTAGTGGAGCTTGCGCGAACGGGTGTTTTTGTGCCTCTAAATTTGCTCTTTTTTTTGATGCCGCCTGACGTGCGCAATCAGCGCCGCATCACTGGCTGGCTTGCGCCGGGCCAGCGGCGGCGGCTGGCTTGGTCACCTCGGGCGCGGCGGGCGGCTGCGCCGGAGCGACGGGCGCGGCGGGCGCGATGGCCGTGGCTGGCGCGGGAGCGGCCACGGTGGGCAGATAGCGGCCAATGAGATCGAAAAACTGCTCGTACAGATGGGCGCGGGTGACGGTGCGGCTGGAAATCTTGACCATCGAGTCGTGCCCGCCTTCCAGCGGCACCGACAGCGAGGCCACGCCCACGCCCAGCGAGGCGGAGTCCTTGACGCGTCGCAGGCCGTATTGCTCTTGCAGGCCGCTGGCGAAGGCCACGGTCTGCGGCTGGCCGTCTTTGTCTTGCAAGGCGGCGCAGACCACGCGGAATTCAAGCTGGGCGTGGTAGTTGGCGTCTGGCTGGAAGAATTTGCGGCCCACCACCTGCTGGGCGTTGCCGACCTTGCCTTCTTCCAGCACGTAGCCCTGGCTGAGCAGGGCGCGCCGCGCAGCCTCGCAGGTGTGCTGGGGCGTGGCGGCGAACAGATGCGAATGGGTGTTGGCGCTGAAATCTTCGGGCTGGTAGTCCAGCAGCGCCGGGGGCGAGCCGGAGACGCCAGCGCACCCGGCCACGAGCCAGGCGCTGGCCGCCACGCCAGCAAGGCGCCCCGGCAGGCGCCGCCCCCATGTCAGGCAAGAGAGTTTCATCAGGCAAGCACGTGCAGTTTTTCAGGAATGGCGATGGTAAGGCGGCAGGGTGAACAGACCGTAACGAAACCCGGGGCCAACGCGGCGGCAAGGCGCTGCCAGGAGGTGGAGAGGAGGTGGATATAGTGAGAATGCCTGTTATTCAGAACGGGCTTTTTCTTTCTTCTTTTCCCCTTCATTCCAGGAGATTTCTCATGGTCAAGAAAACCGTCAAGAGCGCTTCGGCCAGCACAGACAAGGCCGTCAGAAAAGCAAGCGGCGCGCCTGCCGTGAATATTGGCATTTCGGAAAAAGACCGCGCCGCCATCGCCAGCGGTCTGTCGCATTTGCTGGCCGACACCTACACGCTGTATCTGACCACGCACAACTTCCACTGGAACGTGACGGGCCCCCTGTTCAATTCCCTGCATGACATGTTCATGGCGCAGTACACGGAACTGTGGAACGCGGTGGATCCGATTGCCGAGCGCATTCGCTCGCTGGGCCATGTGGCGCCCGGCTCCTACGCCCAGTTCGGCAAGCTCGCCAGCCTGAAAGACGCGCCCGCGCATCCGCCCAAGGCCCTGGAGATGGTGCGCATCCTGGTGGAAGGCCACGAGGGCGTGGCCCGCACGGCGCGCGATCTGTTCCCGCTGGCCGACAAGGCGGGCGACGAGCCGACAGCCGATTTGCTCACGCAGCGCCTGACCCTGCACGAGCAAACGGCATGGATGCTGCGCTCGCTATTGGAAGAGCAGTAATCGCTGACTGGCGCGGCGCCGGGGCGGCGCTTTTCGCCCCTCGCACGGCCAGACCCTGAACAGGTTCTGAAGCGCCCCTACCATACGGCCCGCCATGTCATCCGCGCCTGCATCCCCTCCAGACGATCCGCCTGCCGGGCCAGCGGCAGGCCTGGCGTCCGGCCCCAGCGCCAGCGCCGCGTCTGACCCACTCCGCTTGCAACGTTTGCTGCCTTTTCTGGCCTGGCCGCGCCCCACGCCTGCCCTGTTGCGCAGCGAGGCGCTGGTGGGCCTGACCGTGGGCATGATGATGCTGCCGCAGGCCGTGGCCTATGCGCAGCTGGCGGGCATGCCCCCGGCCGCCGGGGTGTATGCCAGCTTGCTGCCCGCGCTGGCAGGAGCGCTGTTTTCCGCATCTACCCGGCTGTCGGTGGGGCCGACGGCGCTGTCGTCGCTGCTGGTGTCGGCCTCGCTCACGGGGCTGGCTGCGCCGGGCAGCGCGCAGTGGGTGTTGCTGGCGGTGTGGCTGGCGCTCATGGCAGGGGCGCTGCAACTGGCGCTGGGGCTGGCGCGCTTTGGCTGGCTGCTCAATCTGGTGAGCACGCCGGTGCTCATGGCGTTTACGCATGGCACGGCGGCGCTCATCATTGCCACGCAAGCGCCTCATTTGCTGGGGCTTGAGGGCTGGAATTGGGGCAGTTTGAGTGCGCGCGGCTGGCATGGCGCATCGGCGGTGTATGGCGTGCTGTCGCTGGCGGCTTTGCTGCTGGTGCGGCGCTGGCGGCCTGCTTTTCCCAGTGTGCTGGCGCTGCTGATGCTGACGTCGGCCCTGTCGTGGCTGACGGGCTTTGAGGCTGGCGGCGGCGCGGTGATTGGCGAGCTGCCGCGCAGCCTGCCCACGCTGGCGCTGCCCGAGTGGCCGGGCCTGGCGGCCCTCTCGCATCTGGTGCTGCCCATGTTCGTGCTGGGGCTGGTGAGTTTTCTGGAAACGGCGGCCAGCGCCCGCGTGGACAACGCCCGCAAGGGCGTGCGCTGGCAGCGCGATCAGGATCTGATCGGCCAGGGGCTGGCCAAGCTGGCTTCGGCTTTTTCAGGGGGCTTCAGCACCAGCACGTCGTTCACGCGTTCGGCGCTCAACCTTTACGCGGGTGCGCAAACGGGCTGGGCCGCCGTGTTCACGGTATTGACCGTGCTGGCGGCTTTCATGCTGCTGACGCCTGTGCTGCGCCACGTGCCGCAGGCGGTGCTCACGGCCATCATCGTGGCGGCGGTGGCGGGCCTCATCAAGCCGCGCGAATACCGGCGGCTGTGGCGCGTCTCGCGTGCGGAGGCCGTGATGGCGCTGCTGACGGTGGCGCTGACGATTGCCACGGCCCCGGCGCTTTACTGGGGCGTGCTGGCCGGCGTGCTGATGACGCTGGCGCGTTTTGTCTATCAGCGCCTGCACCCGCGCATTGTGGAAGTGGGCCTGCATGCCGATGGCAGCCTGCGCAACCGCCACCCCTATGGCCTGCCCCTGCTGGCGCCGCACACCCTGGCGCTGCGCATGGACGCAGCGCTGGACTTCGCCACCGCCAATTCATTTGAACAGTATGTGGACGCCATGCTGGCCGCGCGCCCGGGCACGCAGCACGTTGTGCTGCTGGCGCAGTCCATCAACCGGCTCGACGCCACGGGCGCGGAAACCCTCACGCGCTTGCTCGTGCAGGCGCGCTCGCACGGCATAGGCTGGCATCTGGTGGGCTGCAAGCGCCCCGTGCGGCAGGCGCTGCGCGCGGCGGGCGTGCTGGGCGAAAAGCCGCTGGCCGCCCACTACCGCACTGAAGCACAGCTGCTGGCCGCCCTGGCCAGACTGGAGCAAGGCCCGCCCGATCTGGCCGCCCTGGCTATTTGAGTGAACGGTAGGCGGATGCAGAGCGGCCTTCGCCCAGGCCCTGCTCAGAACCTGGCTGTGAGGGGCAAAAGCGCGGATCAGGATGGGCGCGAGGCGCAAACCACGCCCAGGCAGCGCACGACTTGAAAGGGAAAGGCGCCGACGCATTCCTGCCGGGCAAAACAGTTGTTGCCGACAAGGCCCATGACATGCCGCGCCAAAGCAGCCCGCAACGGCCTTGACGCCATTCATCTTGCCCTCTCCGCCATCGGATGGCGCGCCCAGGTTTGCCCGGCTTGGTTTTATCAGTCATTCATATCAATAACAGGAGCAGATAAATAGGGATAAAAATACCCATCTGCGCAGGTTCTACTAGGACGTAATGCTATGGATAAAAGAGCGAAATAATGCGCCCTTGCCCGGCATCTCTCATTCATGGCTCTGCCTATTTCGCATCGCTCCTTTCGCGGCTGGCCGCAATCCGCTCCCTGGGCCGGGTGTGACAATTGCCTTTTGCTTTTCACCCTCATACGGCCTGCCATGTCACCCACTGCCTCGCCTTTGTTTTTGTCCACGGCCCAGCCTGATTTCCAGGAGCGCTTCACCGAACGCCTGCACTGGAGCGCCGAGCAGGACGAGGCGATTGAGCAGCGCGTCAAAGACATCCTGCGCGAAGTGCGCGCGCGCGGCGACGAGGCCGTGCTGGCCTTCACGGCCCGGTTTGACCGGCTGCCCGCCGCCAGCATGGCCGCGCTGGAGCTGCAAGCGGCTGACTTGCAGGCGGCCTTCGAGAGCCTGCCCGCCGCGCAGCGCCAGGCGCTGGAGCAGGCGGCCGCGCGCATTCGCCGCTATCACGAGTGGCAGAAAAAGCAGGGCGGCGAAA
>ERZ773090.291-NODE-291-length-34766-cov-9.75276_pt1 | contig 34766 bp, 30 predicted proteins | sample MGYA00580579_ERZ773090 | MGnify/ENA primary metagenome ERZ773090 (study PRJEB29015, sample SAMEA2738014) | human oral metagenome | biome: human oral; feature: human-associated habitat; material: dental | place: China | collected 2132 ... | reverse complement strand
CGTGCGGCTTCGTCCGCTCGAATTTCTCTTTCGCCATGATGGCTTTCCTTTACTGAATTGAATGAACAATGCCCGCGTACTGGTTTCAAGTCTGCATCTGGATGCCATTGATCGCATCGCACGGGCGCAATGCGGACTCCACATCGCAGACCTGGCGAGCACCTCGCTCGCCAAAATGAAAGCACTGCCAAGCCCGCTTGTCGCGAACACTGGCAGTTCTTTCCAGAAACGCTTATTTGGCGCGCGCCGCAATGATGGCGTCGGCTACATTCTTGGGCGCCTCTGCATAATGCTTGAATTCCATCGTGTAGTTGGCGCGACCTTGCGTCATGGAGCGCAACGAAGTTGCATAGCCAAACATTTCGGAGAGCGGAACTTCCGCCTTGATGGCTTTGCCACCGCCCACCATATCGTCCATACCCTGAACCATGCCACGGCGGCTTGAAAGATCGCCCATAACCGTGCCAGCGTACTCTTCAGGCGTTTCCACTTCCACCGCCATCATGGGTTCCAGAATGACAGGATTGGCTTTGCGTGCCGCTTCCTTGAAACCAAAGATGGCAGCCATCTTGAACGCCTGTTCAGACGAGTCCACGTCGTGGTATGAGCCGAAGGTGAGCGCCACCTTCACGTCAACAACGGGGTAGCCCGCCAGCACGCCGCTGGTCAATGCTTCTTCCACACCCTTTTGCACTGCAGGGATGTATTCGCGCGGCACGACGCCGCCCTTGATTTCGTCGATGAACTCGAAGCCCTTGCCCGGCTCGTTGGGTTCCAGGCGGAACACAACGTGACCATACTGGCCCTTGCCGCCTGATTGGCGCACAAACTTGCCTTCCACATCGGAAACTGCTTTGCGCACAGTCTCGCGGTAAGCCACCTGGGGCTTGCCCACATTGGCCTCCACATTGAACTCGCGCTTCATGCGATCCACGATGATTTCAAGGTGCAGCTCGCCCATGCCGGCGATGATGGTCTGACCAGACTCTTCATCCGTGCGCACACGGAACGACGGATCTTCAGCAGCCAGGCGCGACAAGGCGATGCCCATCTTCTCCTGGTCAGCCTTGGACTTGGGCTCCACCGCCTGGGCAATCACAGGCTCGGGGAACACCATGCGCTCCAGGATGACAGGCGCCGATGGATCAGACAACGTTTCGCCTGTCGTCACTTCCTTCAAGCCCACGCAGGCAGCAATATCGCCTGCAATGATTTCCTCGATTTCTTCGCGGTTGTTGGCGTGCATCTGCACGATACGGCCAATGCGTTCTTTTTTGCCTTTGACGGTATTGAGCACCGTGTCGCCCTTTTTCAGCACGCCTGAATACACGCGCACGAAGGTCAGCTGCCCCACGAAAGGGTCTGTCATCAACTTGAAAGCCAGCGCAGAGAACTTCTCGCCATCATCCGCCTTGCGGGTCACAGGCTGCTCATCCTCATCGGTGCCAGCCACCGGCGGAATATCCACTGGCGAAGGCAGAAAATCGATCACCGCATCCAGCATGCGCTGCACGCCTTTGTTCTTGAAGGCCGTGCCGCAAAGCATGGGCTGAACTTCCGTGGCAATCGTGCGTTGACGCAAGCCTTGCTTGATCTCATCTTCTGACAAGTCGCCCTCTTCCAGGTACTTGTTCATCAGCTCCTCGTTGGCTTCAGCCGCAGCCTCCACCATCTTTTCGCGCCACTCCTTGGCAGTATCCAGAAGTTCTGCCGGAACATCCTTGTATTCGAACTTCATGCCCTGGCTAGCTTCATCCCAGATGATGGCTTTCATCTTGAGCAAATCCACCACGCCCTGGAAGTTCTCTTCCGCCCCAATGGGGATGACGATGGGCACCGGATTGCCTTTCAGGCGCGTTTGAATCTGCTCGACCACCTTGAAGAAATTGGCGCCCGTGCGGTCCATCTTGTTCACAAAAGCCAGACGCGGCACTTTGTATTTGTTGGCTTGACGCCAAACCGTTTCAGACTGCGGCTGCACACCACCCACGGCGCAATACACCATGCATGCGCCGTCCAGCACGCGCATGGAACGTTCAACTTCAATCGTGAAGTCCACGTGGCCCGGGGTGTCAATGATGTTGAAACGGTGAGCTGGGTAGGACATGTCCATGCCCTTCCAGAAGCAGGTCGTGGCCGCCGAAGTAATCGTGATGCCGCGCTCTTGCTCCTGCTCCATCCAGTCCATGGTGGCAGCGCCGTCATGCACCTCGCCCAGCTTGTGATTCACACCTGTGTAAAACAGGATGCGCTCGGTGGTCGTCGTCTTGCCAGCGTCAATGTGCGCAGAAATGCCAATGTTGCGATAGCGCTCGATGGGGGTATTGCGAGCCATGATGAATCTCTTTCTTGAAACATGCAGGCCCGCACAGTGGCGGGCCGCATTTCAAACAACAAAAATGGAAACGGCTTGATCTTTAGAAGCGGAAGTGGCTGAATGCCTTGTTGGCCTCGGCCATGCGGTGCACTTCATCGCGCTTTTTCATGGCGCCGCCACGGCCTTCATTGGCTTCCAGCAGTTCATTGGCAAGGCGCAAAGCCATGGATTTCTCGCCGCGCTTGCGGGCTGCTTCCTTGATCCAGCGCATCGACAGCGCCAGACGGCGCACCGGGCGCACTTCCACGGGCACCTGATAGTTGGCGCCACCCACACGGCGGGACTTGACTTCCACCACGGGCTTGACGTTGTTGATGGCCGTGGAAAAGAGCTCCAGCGGGTCTTTGCCGCTTTTCTTTTCCATATGTTCCAGCGCACCATAAATGATGCGCTCGGCCACTGCTTTTTTGCCGCCCTCCATGATGACGTTCATGAACTTGGACAGCTCGACATTGCCGTACTTGGGATCCGGCAGGATTTCACGCTTGGGAACTTCGCGACGACGTGGCATGTTTTCACCTCATTTGCTTCAGCCGACAGCCGGGGCGCGTCATGTTTGGCCTGGCTGCCTCGCAGGTCCATCCGGGGCCTGCACTTACTCGATCTTTGTCTTCGATCACTACGCCTGAATCCGGGCCGTCAGCCTTCCGATTCAGACACCTTTTTTTGATTCACTCACTGCGAAAAAGACGCTCAAGCCTTCTTCGGACGCTTGGCGCCGTACTTGGAACGCGCCTGCTTGCGGTCTTTCACGCCTTGCAAGTCGAGCGAGCCGCGCACGATGTGGTAGCGCACACCCGGCAGGTCCTTCACGCGGCCGCCGCGCACGAGCACCACCGAGTGCTCTTGCAGGTTATGGCCTTCGCCGCCGATGTAGGAGATAACCTCGAAACCATTGGTCAGGCGCACTTTGGCGACTTTGCGCAGGGCCGAATTCGGCTTCTTGGGCGTTGTGGTGTAAACGCGGGTGCAGACGCCCCGGCGCTGCGGACAGTCTTGCATCGCGGGGCTTTTGGACTTGATCTTCTCGACCGTCCGCCCCTGACGCACCAGTTGATTGATGGTTGGCATTGGATATTTCCCTAGCGTGAAAAAACGAAAGAACGCCCGTCAAGCGTCCTTCCAAGAAAAGCAAAAGCGGCAGATTGTAATGCAATCAGACCTGTTTAGCGGCCCGCCTCCTTCTCTTTGTCAAGGGGCAGGCGCGTTTCAAACTTGCCGCGATGCACGGCGAAAAACGTCTTCACGTTGCGCACATTGGCATCCTGCGTGAACAAACGCTGGGCCAGCGCATGCCAGCCGGGCATGTCGCGCACGCGCAGCACCAGCACGAAATCCGGCCCCGGCGAAACGCGCCAGCACTGCTGCACGGCCGCTTCCTGCGCGGCGCGGCGCTCAAAGGCATCCAGCCACTCGCTGCCCTGCCGGTCCAGCGACACCTCGGCAATCACGCTCAGCCCATGCCCCAGCCGCCGCGCCACGGCGTCTTCATTGAGAACGGCCACCTGCCGCTCAATCAGCCCCAGCTCATGCAAACGCCGCACGCGGCGCAAAGCCGTGGGCGGCGACACATGCACGCGCGCGGCCAGCGCCTGATTGCTCAAAGCCGCATCCTGCTGCAAGGCATCCAGCAAAGCCCAGTCCACCGCATCCAGTTCCGCTTCTTCCATAAAAGATATTTTTCACGAAATCAGATTTCACATTCATCCCGAAATGAAATTTGAATTCTTGGAAACCGATTTTTCAACAGCACATTTCATCTCATAGCGCCTAGCATCGCCCCTTCGCATCTCACCCGTTCAAAAGGATAGAAAACATGTGCGGCATCGTAGGCGCGGTTTCTTCGCGCGACATCGTGGGCTTGCTGATACAGGGCTTGCAGCGGCTGGAATACCGGGGGTACGACTCCTGCGGCGTGGCCGTGCACACCGGGCGCGGGCTGGCGCGGGTGCGCGGCATCGCGCGCGTGGCCGATCTGGCCCGCCAGGCGCAGGCCGAAAACCTGCACGGCTGCACCGGCATCGCGCACACGCGCTGGGCCACACACGGCGCACCCGCCATTGACAACGCCCATCCGCACTTCAGCATGGGGCCGCTCGCGCAAACAGGCGATGACGCCCAGGGCCGCGTCACGCTGGTGCACAACGGGATCATCGAAAACCATGAAGAGCTGCGCGCGCGCCTTCAGGCCCGGGGCTACCGCTTCGCCAGCCAGACCGACACCGAAGTCATCGTCCACCTCATCGACAGCCTCTACGAGGGCGATCTGCTTGAAGCCGTGCAGGCTGCCTGCGCCCACCTGCGCGGCAGCTACTCCATCGCCGTGCTGCACCGCGATGAACCCCATCGCCTGATTGGCGCACGCGCTGGCTCGCCGCTGGTGCTGGGCCTCACAGCCCACGGCGAAACCTGGCTGGCCAGCGACGCCCTGGCGCTGGCGGGCGTGAGCGACCAAATCATCTACCTGGAAGAAGGCGACATCGCCGACGTGCAGCCCGGCAAATACTGGATTGCCGACGCCCGGGGCCGCCGCCTGGACGCCGCCAGCCGCCCCGTGCAAACCGTGCCGGCCAGCGGCGGCGCGGTCGAACTGGGGCCGTATCGCCATTACATGCAAAAAGAAATCTTCGAGCAGCCCCGTGCCATTGCCGACACGCTCGAAGGCGTGCAGGCTGTCACCCCTGCCCTGTTCGACAAAACCGGCGCCAGCGGCCAAAGCGACGCCGCTGGCGCCTTCGCACAAATCGAGCGCGTGCTCATCCTCGCCTGCGGCACCAGCTACTACGCCGGCTGCGTGGCGCGCGACTGGATCGAAGCCCTTGCCGCCCTGCCCTGCAGCGTGGAAATCGCCAGCGAATACCGCTACCGCCAGTCCGTGCCCGATGCGCGCACACTCGTGGTCACCGTCAGCCAAAGCGGCGAAACCGCCGACACCCTGGCCGCCCTGCGCCACGCCCAAAGCCTGGGCATGGCGCACACCCTCGCCATCTGCAACGTCGCCGCCAGCGCCCTGGCGCGCGAATGCCGCCTGGCCTTGCTCACCCGCGCGGGCGTTGAAATCGGCGTGGCCTCCACCAAAGCCTTCACCACCCAGCTTGTGGGGCTGTTTCTGCTTGCGCTCACCCTGGCCAAAACGCGCGCGCGCCTGCCAGCCGCCGACGAAGCCGCCCACCTCAAGGCCTTGCGCCACCTGCCCGCCGCCTTGCAAGCCGTGCTCGCGCTGGAGCCGCAAATCATCTCCTGGGCCAGCCAGTTCGCCAGCAAGGAAAACGCCCTCTTCCTGGGCCGTGGCCTGCACTACCCCATCGCGCAAGAAGGCGCGCTCAAGCTCAAGGAAATCAGCTACATCCACGCCGAAGCCTATGCCGCTGGCGAACTCAAGCACGGCCCGCTCGCGCTCGTGACCAGCGCCATGCCCGTCGTCACCGTTGCCCCCAACGACGCGCTGCTCGAAAAGCTCAAAAGCAACCTCCAGGAAGTGCGCGCGCGCGGCGGCGTGCTCTACGTGCTGGCCGATGCCGGCACGCGCATTGAAAGCGGCGAGGGCCTGCACGTCATCCGCATGCCCGAGCACTACGGCCTGCTCTCGCCCATCTTGCACGCCGTGCCGCTGCAACTGCTCTCCTACCACACCGCCGTGGCGCGCGGCACTGACGTGGACAAGCCCCGCAACCTCGCCAAAAGCGTCACGGTGGAATAGCCGCTGAAGCAGTCAAATCAGCTCCTCAAACAATAGCATTAGGTCCTAGTAGAAATTGCGCCAGACGGCTTTTCGACCCCCTTGAATTTGCTCCTTCTTTTCAAGGCGGCTTGGCAGATGGCGCCAGCCGGAGAGCATGGCTTTTGGCCATCGTTGCGCCCGGTCTGGCTCATGGCGCAGACCCTGGGGGCCAGTTTGCCAGCAGGCTCCAGCAGACTTTCAGCTCTTGTGCCTGCGCTGGGGCGCGGCGGGAATGTGCATTTCCTCGCGGTATTTGGCGACGGTGCGGCGGGCGCAGTCGATGCCTTGCTCTTTCAGCAAATCGGCAATCTGGCCATCGGGCAGGGGCTGGGCGGGGTTTTCGTTTTCGATGAATTGCTTGATGAGCGCGCGCACGGCGATGGAAGAGGCGCTGCCGCCCGCTTCGGTGCCCAGCGACGAGCTGAAAAAGTGCTTCAGCTCGAAGGTGCCTTGCGGCGTGGCCATGTATTTGGCGGTGGTGACGCGGCTGATGGTGGATTCGTTCACGCCCAGCGCTTCGGCGATGTCTTTCTGGAGCATGGGGCGCATGGCGATGGGGCCATGCACGAAAAAGCCGCGCTGGCGCTCGACGATGAGTTCGGCCACGCGCAAGATGGTGTCAAAGCGCTGCTGCACGTTGCGCACGAACCAGCGCGCTTCTTGCAGGCGCTGGCCCAGATCGGCGTTTTTGCTGCCGCGCAGGGCGCTGGCGTAGGCGTCGTGCACGCGCAGGCGCGGGATGAGGTCGTGGTTGAGGCGTACGTGAAATTTCTGCGTGGGGCCGCTGCCGCTGGCGGTGACGATGACGTCGGGCACGATGATTTCGCGCTCTGCATTGGCAAAGCGCCGGCCCGGCTTGGGTTCGAGCCGGGCGATGACGGCCTGGGCGGCGCGCAGCTCGTCTTCGCTGATGCCCAGTTGCGCGGTCAGGCGGCGCGTGTCGCGGCGGGCCAGCAGCTCCAGCGCGCCGTGGCGGGTGCAGAGTTTCAGCGCGTTTTCGATGGCCGCCCGCCCGGGATCGCTCGGGTCTGACGCGCCCAGGCGTTCTTTCAGTTGCAGGGCCAGGCATTCGGGCAGGTTGCGCGCGCCCACGCCCGTGGGTTCCAGCGATTGCAGCAGCTTCAGGGCCAGGGTGAAGCGGTGCACGAGTTCCTGCATTTCTTCCACGCCGTCGTCGTCGTCCATGAGGGTGGCGGCCAGCTGCGCAAGGGAGTCTGGCAGGTAGCCGTCGTCATCGACAGATTCGATGAGAAAGCGCAGCGCAGCCATGTCTTCGGGCGCCAGGCGCAGGGCCAGCGCCTGGCGGTGCAGGTGTTCGGTCAGGCTTTCTTGCAGGCTGGCGCGTTCGGCGGGGTCGAGCGTGTCGTCGCCCGGCTGGCGGGCGGGGGCTTCGCCGCCCCATTCGCCGTCGTCAGGGGCCAGGTCGCTGCTGCCGTCGCCGTCCCAGTCGTCGGGGGCGGCGGTTTCGCTGTCACTGCCTTCGCCGTCGTTTCCGCCGTCGCTGCTGGCGGCCGCCTCGCTGCTGCGGTCGCCTTCGCTCACGGGGGCATCGGCGCGCGCCAGGCCGAATTCTTCGCGCGGGGCGGCGTCATCGGCGCGCTCCAGAAAGGGGTTTTCGTCGAGCATGGTTTGCACTTCACGCTCCAGATCGACGGTGGACAGTTGCAGCAGGCGGATGGCTTGTTGCAACTGGGGCGTGAGGGCAAGGTTCTGCGAGACGCGCAGTGACAGGCCGGTGCTCACTTGGCTTGCGGCCTTCAGAGGTGGAAGTGCTCGCCCAGGTAGATGCGGCGCACGTCGGGGTTGGCGACGATTTCGGCGGGCGTGCCGGCAGCCAGCACGCGGCCTTCGCTGATGATGACGGCGTGGTCGCAAATGCCCAGCGTTTCGCGCACGCTGTGGTCGGTAATCAGCACGCCAATGCCTTGCTCTTTCAAGAAGGTGACGATGCGCTGGATTTCAATGACGGCAATCGGGTCGATGCCCGCGAAGGGTTCGTCCAGCAGGATGAAGCGCGGCTGCGTGGCCAGCGCCCGCGCGATTTCCACGCGCCGCCGCTCGCCGCCCGAGAGCGCCGGCGCGGGGGTGTCGCGCAGTTCGGAAACAGAAAGCTGCTTCAGCAGCTCGTCCAGGCGGCACTCGATTTCAGGCGCGGGCAGCGGGCGGCCGTCTGGCCCGCGTTGCAGCTCCAGCACGGCGCGCACGTTTTCGGCCACCGTCAGCCGCCGGAAGATGGACGCTTCTTGCGGCAAATAAGACAGGCCCAGGCGCGAGCGCTGGTGAATGGGCATTTTTTCGATGGCGCGGCCATCAATGGTGATGCTGCCCGCGTCGGCGCGCAGCAGGCCGACGATCATGTAAAACGACGTGGTCTTGCCCGCGCCGTTGGGGCCGAGCAGGCCGACCACCTCGCCGCTTTTGACGGTGAGCGACACGTCTTGCACCACGCGGCGCGCGCCGTAGTGCTTGCGCAGGTTGCGCACTTGCAGCGAGCTGGCGGGCGCGGGCGCCGTGAGGTTGGAAGCAGACTCGCTCACGGCTTTTTGGACAGGCTGGAGCTGCCGCGCAGCGCGGCGGGCTGGGCGGGCTGGGCGGGCTGGGCGCCAGCGCCTCTGGGGCCGAGCGTGGCGCGTATGCGCTCGCCCTTGCCAGCCTTGCCTTGCGGTGCGCCATCGACGGTGTAAACGCCCGAGGCGCTGTTGTAGGTGATGCGCGCGCCCGTCACTTCATCGGCCAGCTTCGCGCCTTCGAGGCGGCGCATGCGCGCGCGGCCCTGAAGCCGCACGGTGTCGGCGCGGCTGTCGTATTCAATGGTTTCGGCTTCGCCTTCAATGTATTCATCTGCGCCGTCGCGCTTTTGGCGAAAGAACGCGCGCTCGCCTTTTTCCGCCGTGAGCGTGCCGCTTTGCTGGCCATCGCCGGCCTGCTGCACTTGCAGGCGCGCGCCGCGCATGAGGATGCTGCCCTTGGTGAGCACGACATGGCCGGTGAAGGTGCTGGTCTGGCTTTTTTCTTCATGCCGCAAGGCGTCGGCCTCGATGTTCATGGGCTGGTCACGATCGGCCTTTTCAGCCTGCGCGCCCGCGCAAGCCAGCAAGGCGGCAAGCGCCAGCGGGGCCAGGCGCGAAAAGGGAGAAGAAAAAACAGACAGGCGCGGCATGAAAGCAGGAATGAAGGAGCGGGTTGAGGGCTGACACAAATTGTAGGGGCCGCGCCCTCAAGGATTGCCTGGCCGCGCCCGCTTGCGACAGAGGCCCAAAAACCGCCGTGGCGAATGCTGAAGCGGCGTCGCGAGCCTGTTCAAGGAGCGGGGCGCACAGCCTTGTTTTTGCTCCTGTATTGGGAGCAAGATGTCCTAGTGGATACTGCGCGAAAGGCCATTTTGACCCTCTTGATTCGCTCCTTTTTTATCATCCCGCAGCGGCTGCCGCAGGCCGCAGGCGGGCAGCTCGCAGGCTCTTACTGGCCGCCGGATTTGCGCAGCTTGGCAATGAGCGCGTCGGCTGTTTTCAGCATGCCGTCAAAGCCCTTGGTCATGCCGGGGTCCATGTAGTAGCGCCCGGCGATGCCGAAACTGGGGGTGGCCTCCACATGGTAGGCGTCTTGCAGCTCGATGGCGCGCCTGATCTTGCTGGCCACGCCAAAGGATTTGTAGGCGGCGGCGAATTTGGCGCCATCCACGCCGCGCTCGGTCATCCAGGGCTGCACCTCTTCCAGCGTGTTCAGGCGCTTTTTCTCGTTGAGGATGGCGTTGAAGACTTCGGAGTGGACTTTTTCATTCAGGCCCATGGCCTCCAGCGCGAAGAAGATGCGCTGCAGCGGCTCAAAGGCATTGGAAAAGCCCACGTGCATGCGGCGCACCACCACATCCTGCGGCTGGGCGGCGGCCCATTTGTCAAATATCGGCTCGAAGTCGCGGCAGTGGGGGCAGCCGTAGGAGAAGAATTCGACGACTTCCACTTTGCCAGCGGACGTATCCACCGGAGCGGCGGGATTGACGACGAGGTAGTTCTCGCCTTCCTTGGGCGTGAAGGGCTGGCCTTGCGCGAAGGCGGCGGGCAGCGCGGCCAGCGTGGCGGCAGCTGCGGCGGTGAGCGCGAAATCACGGCGTTTCATGGTCTGTTTTTCCTTTTTTGGGCGGGTTGAAAGGGGGGCTGAGAAGCAGGAGCGGGCGGCAAGTTCCCGGCATGCGGGACGGCCATGAGGACAGGCCGCTTTTCTGGTGAAGATGCGCCGAGATTTTCGCTTCTGTATTAATAGCATGACCTCCCCGTCAAATAAGCGGCAAACGTATTTTTCGGGGGCCTGAATTCGCTTCTGTATCAGGAGCAGCGCAGGCAGGCGCTTACCGCTGCACGCGCACCAGCGCGGCGTCAAAGCCGCTGCTGACCACGCGCTCCTTGGCGCTGTCGGCTTCGTCTTTCTTCTGGAAGGGGCCGATGCGCACGCGGTAAACCGTGCGGCCCGCCTGCTCGTGGCTGGTCACGCGCGCCTGTATGCCTGCCAGCGTGAGGCGCGCGCGCTGGGCTTCGGCCTCGTCCTGGTCGCGGAAGGCGCCTGCCTGCACGAAGTAGATGAAAGGCTCGCCCGCCATGATGGGCGAGGCGGAAGCCACGGTCTGCTCTTGCCCGGCTCGCTGCTGGCTTTGCCGCGCGGTGCGTGCGGCGATGAAGTCGCCCAGCGGGTCGGACGAAGTGGTTTGCTGCGCCTGGGTGGGCGCAGGCGCCGCCTGCGTGGCCGGGCGGCTGACTTCCGCTGGCGCGGGCACGGGGCGCGAAGGCGCGTTGTTGCCGGAGCGCGCGGCTGGCATGGGCGTGACAGCGCCGCCTGCCGAGCGGCTGTGCAGGGGCGTGTTGGGGTCCCAGTCGCGGTTGCGTTCGGCTTCGGCGGCGTCTTGCTCGGTGCTGCGCGAGGAGGCTTTGTGGATGAAGGGCACGGGCACTTTGGCCATGTAAAGGGCCACGCCCAGGGCGATGCCCAGGCCGATGACGATGCCCAGAATCAGGCCCAGCAGCGTGCCGCCAAGCTGGCGCGAAGGCGAGGGGGCGAAGAAGGCGGGTTTGGCGTGCATCACATGCGCTCCGGGGCGGATACGCCCAGCAGTTGCAGGCCGTTGCGCAGCACTTGCGCGCAGGCGGCTACCAGCGCCAGGCGGGCGGTTTTGACGGCCTGGTCATCGACCAGGATGCGCTCGGCGTCGTAGTAGCTGTGGTAGCTGGCGGCCAGTTCGCGCAAATAAAAGGTGACATCGTGCGGGGCGAAGTCTTGCGCGGCAGCGGCGAGCATGGCCGGGTATTCGGCCAGTTTGAGCATGAGCGCTTGCGCGGCGGCGGTGTCGAGCGCGGCCAGATCGGCTTGCGCCAGCGCGGCACGCTCGCCGCCCCAGGCGTCCAGCACGGAGCAGATGCGCGCGTGGGCGTATTGCACGTAGTAAACGGGGTTGTCGTTGTTTTTCTGGATGGCCAGATCGACATCGAAGGTGTATTCGGTGTCGGGCTTGCGCGAGAGCAGGAAAAAGCGCACGGCGTCTTTGCTGGTCCACTCGATCAGGTCGCGCAAGGTGACGTAGCTGCCCGCGCGTTTGCTGATCTTGACTTCCTGGCCGCCGCGCATGACGCGAACCATGGTGTGCAGCACGTAGTCGGGGTAGCCCTGGGGTATGCCCACGCCCGCCGCTTGCAGGCCCGCGCGCACGCGGGCGATGGTGCCGTGGTGGTCGGTGCCCTGGATATTGATAGCCTTGTGAAAGCCCCGCTCCCATTTGGCGATGTGGTAGGCCACATCGGGCAGGAAGTAGGTGTAGGTGCCGTCTTGCTTGCGCATGACGCGGTCTTTGTCGTCGCCAAAGCCGGTGGTGCGCAGCCACAGGGCGCCGCCTTCTTCGTAGGTGTGGCTGCTGGCGATGAGCTTTTGCACCGTGGCTTGCACGCGGCCGCTGCTGTAGAGGCTGGATTCGAGGTAGTAGTTGTCAAAGCGCACGTCAAAGGCTTTGAGGTCCAGGTCTTGCTCGCGGCGCAGGTAGGCCACGGCGAACTGGCGGATGCCTTCGCGGTCGCTGGCGTCGCCGCTGGCGGTGAAGCTGCGGTCATCGGCCTGCACGGTTTTGCGGGCCAGAAAGTCGTTGGCAATGTCCTGGATGTAGTCGCCGTTGTAGGCGGCTTCGGGCCAGTTGGCATCGCCAGGCTTGATGCCCTGCGCGCGCAGTTGCACGGAAGTGGTGAGGGTGTCGATTTGCACGCCCGCGTCGTTGTAATAGAACTCGCGCGTGACTTGCCAGCCTTGCGAGGCCAGCAGGTTGCAGATGGCGTCGCCCAGCGCGGCCTGCCGCCCGTGGCCCACGTGCAGCGGGCCGGTGGGGTTGGCGCTGACGAATTCCACCAGCACGCGGTCCCTGGTTTGCGCTTGCCGGCCGTAGTTTTCTTTCAGCGCCAGCACTTCGCGCACGGTTTGCTGCTTGGCGGCGGGCTTGAGGCGGATGTTGATGAAGCCGGGGCCGGCGATTTCCAGCGCATCCACCCACCGCGCAAAGGCGGGCGTGGCCAGCAGCGCGGCCTTGAGCTGTTCGGCCACGGCGCGCGGGTTGCTTTTGAGCGGCTTGGCCAGCTGCATGGCGGCCGTGCAGGCCAGATCGCCATGCGCGGCCTGCCGGGGCGATTCAAACGCGGCTTTGTCGCCTGCGCCGGGCAGCAGCGCCTCCAGCGCGGCTTGGAGGGCGTCCAGCAGTTCGGTTTTGACGGTTTGCATGTTTTTTTGTGGGATGAGGGGGCTGGTAAGGCAACAGCGCTTTTCACGCGGGGCGCAGCGCCGAGAGCATGTAGTTCACGCTGGCATCGGACGTGAGCCAGCAGCGGCGCGTGAGCGGGTTGTAGTGCAGGCCCGAGACGCGCTGCACGCTCAGCCCGGCAGCGCGGCAAAAGGCCGCCAGCTCGCTGGGGCGGATGAAGCGGGTGTAGTCATGCGTGCCCTGCGGCAGCAGGCGCAGCGCGTATTCCGCGCCCGCAATGGCCATCAGCCACGATTTGGGGTTGCGGTTGAGCGTGGAAAAAAACACCTGCCCGCCAGGTTTGACCAGCGCGGCGCAGGCGGCCACGATGGCGGCCGGATCAGGCACGTGCTCCAGCATTTCCATGCACGTGACCACGTCGAACGAAGCAGGCTCCTGGGCGGCCAGCGCCTCGGCGGCCACGGCGCGGTAGCTCACGCGCGGCGTTTCGGCCTCCAGCGCGTGCAACCGGGCGGCCTGCAAGGATTTTTCGGCCAGATCAATGCCCAGCACTTCAGCGCCCTTGCGAGCCATGGCGTCGGCCAGAATGCCGCCGCCGCAGCCCACATCGAGCACGCGCGCGCCTTGCAGCGGGCGCTGCGCGTCAATCCAGTTCAGCCGCAAGGGGTTGATGTGGTGCAGCGTGGCCAATTCGCCCCCGGCGTCCCACCAGTGGTGGGCCAGGGCGGCAAATTTGTCCAGCTCGGCGGCATCTGCGTTCAAAGTGGCGTTGGATCCGGCGTTCAGAGCGGCATTCGGGGCGGTCATGGAGCGGGATTTTCACATGCCCGCCTTGCGCGGCTTCATGGCTTGCGCCGCTGCCGCAGGCGCAAAAAAGGCCGGACGCGAAAACCGCGCCGGCCTTTGCCGGGAACTTGGCCCGATCAGTATTCGCCGCGATCGCCACGGTCAAAGCCGCGATCGTCGCGCCGGCCGCCAAAGCCGCCATTGCCGCGCGGGCCGGGGCCATAGGGGCTGCGGAAGCGCCCGTCATTGCCGCCGCCAAAGCCGCCGTAGCCGCCACGGTCATCGCGCCGCCCGCCGCCAAAGCTGGCGCGCGGCGGGCGCGGCTCCATCGGGCGGGCCTCGTTCACGACCAGATTGCGGCCTTGCAGGGGTTTGTCGTGCATGCCTTCAATGGCGGCTTGCGCCTCGGCGTCGCTGCCCATTTCCACAAAACCAAAGCCTTTGGAGCGGCCGGAATCGCGCTCCATCATCACTTTGGCGCTGACCACGGAACCAAACGCGGCAAAAGCCTGGCCCAGCTCGGCGTCGCGCACGGAATACGGCAGATTGCCGACATAAAGTTTGTTGCCCATCGAAGGCGCTCCTCGAAATACACAAGGTGAAAAAAGAAAAAAACCGGATGGAGTCTGCCAACGCCCCCGAGGGCCAAGAAGAAACACCGGGAAAACGCACGCGCTCTCGCGCGCGGCGGGCATTATGCCCCTGCATATATTTCAAATATCCACGTCAAACGAATATTTTTACAATCGCGCGCCCTGCGTTTCGCACCGTCTTCCGTGAGCGTTTTTTTCCTTTCCACCGGCATCGTCGCGCTGGCCGAAATGGGCGATAAAACCCAGCTTTTGTCGCTGCTGCTGGCCGCGCGCTTCCGCAAGCCCTGGCCCGTCGCGCTGGGCATTTTTGCCGCCACCTTGGCCAATCACGCGCTGGCTGGAGCGCTGGGCGCATGGGTGACCACGCAGCTTGCGCCCGATGCGCTGCGCTGGGCGCTGGGCCTGTCTTTCATCATGATGGCGGGCTGGATGATGGCGCCTGACCAGCTCGATGACGACCAGCAGCCCGCGCGGGCCGCGCGCTGGGGCGTCTGGGGCGTGTTCGGCGCCACGCTGGCCGTGTTCTTCATGGCCGAAATGGGCGACAAAACCCAGCTGGCCACCGTGGCCCTGGCCGCGCAGCACCCGGATGCAGCGCTGGCCGTCATTGCCGGCACCACGCTGGGCATGATGCTGGCCAATGCGCCCGTGGTGTGCTTTGGCGAGCGGCTGATGAAGAAACTGCCCCTGCGCGCCGTGCACCTGGCGTGCGCCGCCATCTTCGCGGCGCTGGGCCTGGCTGCCCTGCTGGGCTGGCGCATGGGGCTGGGATAGCAAGATTTCGCTCTTTTTACGATAGCCGCCTGCGCTGGTTTCTCTAGGACCTCAGGCCAAAAAGGCCTCTTGAATTCGCTCCTTTTTTCGGAATGAATCCGGCTGGGCCGGGCCGTCTGGCGGCTGGCTATACTGGCCGCCCTTTCGTTTTCACGCGCCGATTTGCTTTCCTGCTTGCGGGCGCTTCCGAGAACCGGATCAAAGTCCGCCCTCACAAACAGGCTTTGAACCAGTTCTGACAAATGCTGCTAAATGACGGAAATCCGGCCCGGTTCCGCCTTTTGGCGCAACCGGGTTTTTTTCTTGCCTCATGACTTTCATTGCCACGCCGCAGACCATGCGCTTTGACGCGCCCCTGGCGCTGCAAAGCGGCGCCAGCCTGGGCGGCTACCAGCTGGCCTACGAAACCTACGGCCAGCTCAACGCCAGCCGCAGCAATGCCGTGCTGGTGTGCCACGCGCTCAATGCCTCGCACCACGTGGCGGGCGAATACGCGGGCCAGCCGCGCAGCCTGGGCTGGTGGGACAACATGGTCGGCCCCGGCAAGCCGGTGGATACCAACCGCTTTTTCGTCATCGGCATCAACAACCTCGGCTCGTGCTTTGGCTCCACCGGCCCGAAAGACATCAACCCGGCCACGGGCCAGGCCTGGGGGGCGGACTTTCCCGTCATCACCGTGGAAGACTGGGTCGCCGCGCAAGCCCGCCTGCTGGACGCGCTGGGCATCGAGCAGCTGGCCGCCGTCATGGGCGGCAGCCTGGGCGGCATGCAGGCGCTCAGCTGGACGCTGCAATACCCGCAGCGCGTGCGCCACGCCGTGGTGATTGCCAGCGCGCCCAACCTCACCGCCGAAAACCTGGCCTTCAACGAAGTGGCGCGCCGCGCCATCATCACCGACCCCGACTTTCACGGCGGCCACTTCTACCGCCACGGCGTGGTGCCGCAGCGCGGCCTGCGCATCGCCCGCATGATCGGCCACATCACCTATTTGAGCGACGACGTGATGAACGCCAAATTTGGCCGCCAGCTGCGCCAGGCCGTGGCCGGCCACGCCAGCGGCTACCGCTACTCCACGCAAGACGTTGAATTCCAGATTGAAAGCTACCTGCGCCACCAGAGCGAAAAATTCAGCGATTACTTCGACGCCAACACCTACCTGCTCATCACCCGCGCGCTGGACTACTTCGACCCCGCCCGCGCCCACGGCGGCAGCCTGGCCGCCGCGCTGGCGGGCACGCAAGCGCGCTTTTTGCTCGTGAGCTTTTCCACCGACTGGCGCTTTGCCCCCGCCCGCAGCCGCGAAATCGTGCGGGCGCTGCTGGACAACCGCCGCGACGTGGCCTACGCCGAAATCAACGCCCCCCACGGCCACGACGCCTTCTTGCTGGACGATGCGCGCTACATGCGCCTCATCCGCTCGTATTTTGAAAACCGCATCGACACCCCGGCGCAAGCCCAAGGAGGCACGGCATGAGCGACGCCGCCATTCAGCAAGTCATCGCCAGCCTCGTGCCCGAAGGCGCGCGCGTGCTCGATCTGGGCTGCGGCGACGGCGCGCTCATGCAGCGCCTCATGCGCGAGCGCGGCTGCACCGGCTACGGCATTGAAATCGACGACGCCAAGGTGCTCTGCTGCGTGCAGCGCGGCGTGAACGTGCTCCAGCTCAACTTGCACGAAGGCCTGGCCGACTTTGGCGACCAGAGCTTTGACGCCGTGCTGCAAATCGACACCCTCCAGCACCTGCGCAACGCCGAAACCATGCTGTGCGAAACCGCCCGCGTGGGCCGCGTGGGCATCATCGCCTTTCCCAACTTCGCCCACTGGCCCAACCGCCTGGCCGTGCTGCGCGGGCGCATGCCCGTCACCCGCCGCCTGCCCTACCAGTGGTACGACACGCCCAACATCCGCGTGGGCACCTTCAAGGACTTTGAAATCCTCGCCCGCAAAAACGGCCTGCAAATCCTCGACGCCTTCGGTCTGCACCAGGGCCGCCCCGTGCGCCGCCTGCCCAACCTGCTGGCGGGCACGGCGGTTTTCAAAATCGCGCGCGGCTGAAAACCGGCCCGGCAGCGCCCCGCCATCCGCCCGAAGGGGCGAGCGGCATCAAAAACAAGAGCAAATTCAGGGGCATTGAAACACCGTCCCGCGCAGATTCCACTAGGACATCATGCTACGAATAAAAGAGCAAATCCAAAGCGCCGTTGCCATCGGCCTGGCGGCCCGCCGCTTCCGGCTTATGGCTCCTATGGCTCCATCTCGTAGCTGATGCGCTCTTGCAGCACATAGCCAGTCCCCCGGGGCTGGCGGCGCACGCGCAAAACAGTGCGCGCGCCCGGCTCGTGGACAAAGCCCTCAATCGGCTGGGCCAGCAGCAGCCACGGCCCATCCGCTTGGCTCTGGCGCGCGCCGCTGGCGTCAAAACGAACCTGGCGCGCCAGCAGACATTGCTGCTGGCTGGCGGAGCCGCAAGGCTGCGTGTGCGGCGCCACTTCCAGGAACAAGGCCTCATCAGCCGCCTGCCCGCTGGCGGCCAAGAGCGGCGAATCCGCTGCCGCCGCGCCAGCAGGCTCGCCTTGCAGCAGCCACTCGCTGCCGTTGGCAAAGCGCAGGCGCAAGCTCGCCGCAGGCTGGCCGCGCTGCTGGCGTGCGGTTTGCAGCCGCCAATCCTTCACGGTGGGCAGGATTTGCTCCAGACGGTCTTCCAGCGCCATCAAGCGGGCGTCGGCACAGCCCTTCTTGGTGCCCATCAGCGGCTCAATCAGCATGCGTTCGCCTGAAAGCAGATAGCGCCCGCGCAACTGGTTGCAGGGAGCGGCCACGCTCACGGCAGTCTCGTCAAAGCGCAGCACCACCGGTTCAGACAGGGCGGCGGCAGCGCGCGTGAACCAGGCGCGATCCTTGCCGCGCACAGCCTGCAAGCGCCAGCGCCAGGCCGTGAGCGCCTGCTGCCCGGGCGCCAGCAGCTCAGCCGCCTGCTGGCGCGCAGGCGCAGCCTGCGGCGTCATCTGCACGGGCTGGGCCATGCTGGCGCAAGCCGCCCATGCGCCGCAGCACACGGCCAGGGTTTTCCAGTTGGGCGAAATCATCCGGCGAAACATTGAAGGCCTCCTTTCAGAATAAGCAGAGCCACTTATGAATGGCGCAAGGATGATAGCCGCGCGAGGTTGTGAATCGAGCCATGCACGGCCTGGGCCGCGAAAGGGCGGCAGGCGAGGACGAAAGCGCGCCAGAACGCTCCTCTATCCATAGCATGATGTCCTGGTGCATACAGCGCAGAAGGCATTTTCGGCCCATTTGAATTGCTCCTGTCTTTGCATCATTGAAGCGCCTTGAACAGGTTCTTGAATGCAAAGGCGCTGCCATGAGCCAAGCGCGGGCGCGGCGACAATCCCGGCCTTTCGTCCGTCACTTTCCCCGCCTTTTCGCACGTGAATACCCCCCGCCCCGCCCTCGTTACGCAAGAAGCGGCCCGCCGGCTGCCCAGGCTGGCCTTGTGGCTGCTGTGTCTGGCCTATGTGCTGCCGGGCTTTGTGGGGCGGCAGCCGTGGAAGGGCGATGACCTGGCTTCTTTCGGCTTCATGCAGGCCATGGCCGAAGGGCGCTCGGGCTGGCTGGCGCCGCAGCTCGACGGCCTGTCGCCCGATGTGGCCGCGCTGCTGCCTTACTGGCTGGGCGCGCTCGCGCTCAAAGCCACGGCCGGCTGGCTGGCGCCTGATGTGGCCGTGCGTTTGCCGTTTGCGCTGATGCTGGCGGGCACGCTGGCGGCCACTTGGTACGCCACCTATAACCTGACCCGCCTGCCCGGCGCGCAGCCTGTGGCGCTGGCTTTTGGCGGCGAAGCGCAGCCGCGCGATTACGCCCGTGCGCTGGCCGATGGCAGTTTGCTGGCGCTCATTGCCACGCTGGGCATGGCGCAGCTGGCGCACGAAACCACGCCTGCGCTGGCGCAGCTGTGTTTTACGGCGCTGGTGTTTTTTGGCTTTGCGGCCATGCCTTTTCAGCCGCGCGCGGCGGTGGCGGCCACGCTGCTGGGGCTGCCCGCTCTGGCGCTGTCGGGCGCGCCCACGCTGGCGCTGGCATATGGCGCGGCAGCGGTGCTGGCGCAACTGTGGCCGGGCTGGCAAGCCGCCGCGCCTGCCAACGCCTTGCAGACAGGCGCGCGCCGCCGCCTGCTGCTGGCCACGCTGGCGGCCATGCTGGCCAGCGCTGCCTTGGGTTGGCGGCTGGGCTTGTGGCGCTGGCAAATCACGTGGCCGCTGGCGGCGGCGCAGTGGCGCTCTCTGGCGCGGCTGTTTGCCTGGTTCACCTGGCCCATCTGGCCGCTGGCGCTGTGGACGCTGTGGCGCTGGCGCGCCCAGCTGCCGCGCCCGCGTCAGCAGCGCCACCTGGGCCTGCCGCTGATGATGGCCGGCATGGCCATGCTGGCGGCGGTGCTCACGCCCGCGCGTGACCGATCGCTGCTGGCGGCGCTGCCGCCGCTGGCGGCGCTGGCGGCGCTGGCGCTGCCCACGCTGCGGCGCGGCATGGCGGCGCTCATTGACTGGTTCACCGTGCTGTTTTTCAGCGGCTGGGCCATCGTGATTTGGGTGGTGTGGATTTCGCTGCAAACGGGCGTGCCCGCCAAACCGGCGGCCAATGTGGCGCGGCTGGCGCCGGGCTTTGAGCCGGTTTTCCAGTGGCCCGCGCTGCTGGCGGCGCTGGCGGCCACGCTGGCCTGGGCCTGGCTGGCGCGCTGGCGCACGGGCCGCCACCGCGCCGCGCTGTGGAAAAGCCTGGTGCTGCCCGCCGCCGGCGCCACGCTGTGCTGGCTGCTGCTGATGACGCTGTGGCTGCCCGCGCTGGACTATGGCCGCAGCCTGGCCGCGCAGGTGCGCAGCGTGGCGGCCATCGTCGGCCAGGGCGCGTGCGTCAATACGTTTGCGCTCAACGCCACCCAGCTGGCGGCCCTGCGCTTTCATGGCGGCTGGCAGCTGGAGCCGCTGCCGCGCTTTGACGCGCCCGCCACCTGCCCGTGGCTGATTGCCCCGCTGACAGCCAGCCCCTCGCAGCAGCAATGGGCGCAGCGCCTGGAAGTGCCCCGCCCCACGGACAAGGGCGACACGCTGCTCGTCTTCGCCCGCAACGCCTCAGACGTCAGGCCGTAAGCGCCTGTTCAAAGCCTGGCCGTAAGAGCATGAAATAGATAAACTATTTTTTGCTCTTGAATCTGTAGCTATAAACCCCGATAAAAACAGCGTCAAGCGGCATTATTGGCCCTTCATTTTTGCTCCCTTTTCTATAAAACCAGACAAGCGCGGCCCAAGGCTTGCAGCGCTACGCTCGACGGTGGTGAAAGACCGCTTGTGCAAGCCTGTTTTGGGCGGCGCCGGCGGCATGGCGCGTAGCAGCTGCCTAGAATGCGCGCCCTTTTGCCAAGGGGCGTCGCAACGGAGCTTTTTTCCGCCAGGCTTGGCGGATATCCAGCGCGAAAACGAGGCTCGCGCCTGCCCTCCTGGCTGCGTTTTCCGGTTTTCAGTGAATCCCATGTCTGCTTCTGCCGCTTCCGCCGACGCCCCAAAATCGCCCATCCCGCCGCTGCGCCTGTCTGGCCTTGAGCCGCTGGTAATTGAAGAAAACTCGCTGTTCGTGAACGTGGGCGAGCGCACCAACGTCAGCGGCTCCAAGGCGTTTGCGCGGCTCATCCTGGCCGAGCAGTACGAAGAGGCGCTGGCCGTGGCGCGCCAGCAGGTGGAAAACGGCGCGCAGATCATCGACGTGAACATGGACGAGCCGATGCTCGATGCCGAAGTGGCGATGGTGCGCTTTCTGAACCTGATGGCCAGCGAGCCGGATATCGCCCGCGTGCCGGTGATGCTGGATTCCAGCAAGTGGAGCGTGCTGGAAGCGGGTCTGCGCTGCCTGCAAGGCAAGGGCATCGTCAATTCCATTTCGCTGAAAGAAGGCGAAGACGAGTTCAAGCGCCAGGCCACACTCATCAAGCGCTACGGCGCGGCGGTGGTGGTGATGGCGTTTGACGAAAAAGGCCAGGCTGATTCATTGGAGCGGCGCATTGAAATTTGCTCGCGCGCTTACCGCGTGCTGGTCGATGAGGTGGGCTTTGCGCCCGAAGACATCATCTTTGACCCCAATGTGCTGACCATTGCCACGGGCATGCCTGAGCACGACAACTACGCGGTGGACTTCATCGAATCGGTGCGCTGGATCAAGCAGAACCTGCCGGGCGCAAAGGTTTCGGGCGGCATCAGCAACGTGAGCTTCAGCTTCCGGGGCAATGACCCCGTGCGCGAGGCCATTCACACCGTGTTTCTCTACCACGCCATACGCGCGGGGCTGGACATGGGCATTGTCAATGCCGGGATGATCGGCGTGTATGACGAGCTGGAACCCGTCTTGCGCGAGCGCGTGGAAGACGTGGTGCTCAACCGCCGCCCCGACGCCGCCGAGCGCCTGCTGGAGATTGCCGAAACCGCCAAAGGCGCAGCCCGCGACGACAGCCAGAAACTCGCCTGGCGCGGCACGCCCGAAAACCCCGCGCCCGTGGCCGAGCGCCTCTCGCACGCGCTGGTGCATGGCATCACCGACTTCATTACGCAAGACACCGAAGAGGCGTATCAGGAAACCATCGCCAAGGGCGGCCGCCCGCTGCACGTGATTGAAGGCCCGCTGATGGACGGCATGAACGTGGTGGGCGACTTGTTCGGGCAGGGCAAGATGTTTTTGCCGCAAGTGGTCAAAAGCGCGCGCGTGATGAAGCAGGCCGTGGCCCACCTGGTGCCCTACATCGAAGAAGAAAAGCGCCGCGACGAAGCCGCTGGCAAAGACGTGAAAAGCAAGGGAAAAATCATCGTCGCCACCGTCAAGGGCGACGTGCACGACATCGGCAAGAACATCGTCACCGTCGTTTTGCAATGCAACAACTTTGAAGTGGTGAACATGGGCGTGATGATTCCCTGCCACGAAATCCTGGCGCGCGCCAAGTGCGAGGGGGCCGACATCATCGGCCTGTCAGGCCTGATCACCCCCAGCCTGGAAGAAATGCAATACGTCGCCGGCGAAATGCAAAAGGACGAATATTTCCGCGTGCGCAAGATTCCGCTGCTCATTGGCGGCGCCACCACCAGCCGCGTGCATACCGCCGTGAAAATCGCCCCGCACTACGAAGGCCCTGTGGTTTACGTGCCCGACGCCTCGCGCAGCGTGGGCGTGGCCCAGGGCCTGCTGGGCGAAGGCGCGGCGCAATACGTGGCCGAAGTGCAGGCCGACTATGAAAACGTGCGCCAGCTGCACGCGCGCAAAAAGCCCGCCGCGCTGTGGAGCCTGGCGCAAGCGCGCGCCAACAAAACGCCCATTGACTGGGGCCGCTACCAGCCGCCCGCGCCGCACTTTCTGGGCCGCCGCGTCATCCGCAACCTGCCGCTGGCCGAGCTGGCCGCCTTCATGGACTGGGGGCCGTTTTTCCAGACCTGGGACCTGGCGGGCAAATTCCCGGCCATCTTGCAAGACGAAATCGTGGGCGCGGAAGCCACGAAGGTGTATGAAGACGGCCAGAAGATGCTGCGCCACATCATCGAAGGCCGCTGGCTGACCGCCCACGCCGTGGTGGGCTTTTGGCCCGCCAACCGCGTGCACGACGACGACATCGCCCTCTACGCCGATGAAAACCGCGATCGCGTGCTGCTCACCTGGCACGGCCTGCGCCAGCAAACCGAGCGCCCCAAAGACGCGAAAACCGGCCTGCACCGCCCCAGCCGCTGCCTGGCCGACTTCATCGCACCGCGCCACTGGCCCGAGGACAGCCACGATGGCCCCGTGCTCAAGGACTACATCGGCGCATTCGCCGTCACCGCCGGCATCGGCGTGGAAGAAAAGGCCGCCCAATTCCTGGCCCGCCACGACGACTACAACGCCATCCTCTTCAAATCGCTGGCTGACCGCCTGGCCGAAGCCGGCGCCGAATGGCTGCACCGCCGCGTGCGCACCGACTGGTGGGGCTACGCTGCTGACGAGGCGCTGGACAACGCCGAACTGATTGCCGAAAAGTACCAGGGCATCCGCCCCGCGCCCGGCTACCCCGCCTGCCCCGACCACACCGTCAAGCAGCCCCTGTTCGAGCTGCTGGGTGCGGGCGAAATCGGCATGTGCGTGACCGACCAAATGGCCATGATGCCCGCCTCCAGCGTCAGCGGCTTTTACTTCAGCCACCCCGAATCCACCTACTTCAGCGTCGGCAAGATCAACGAAGAGCAGGCCGGCGACATGGCCCGCCGCCGGGGCATTGAGCCAGAGCAGATGCGCCGCATCCTCGCGCCCAATCTCAACCTGTAAGCGCCGGCTACGAAAAAGATGACTTAATCATGTCCCAGGCGTTGTGCCCCACTGTTCATCGCTCATGTCACTTGGATACATGACGATTGTTTGCTGCAGATTTCCTCTCTGGGGACAGGCGCTCAAAACCCCATTGGGTGAAGCGTTGGGCATTCACGCAAAGTGCTTGAACGAACAAAGGCAGGTCTAGGGTCGCTTTGGAAGCGCTAATGCACCAGCATGGAATTGAGCGTGTGTCAGGAGCGGATTTGCCGCCGCCCTGCTCACTGAACAAGGCGCAAGCTCAAAGTCAGGGCTTTTGCATGAAGAACGGCGCCTGTGAGCAGGTTTTAAAAGACGCTCAGCAGCTTGCAGACAACCGGGCCATCCTTTGTATCGGGCAGCGGCTAGGCAAAGCGGGGCGCATCGTGCGTCCTGTGGGCATCATGCTGGATTCCATCAATGTTGCGCAGGCGTTCCGAGAAGGAGGAAACCGCATAGATGTCACCACCGGCCGTGCCACCAGCGGTTTGGCCGGTGGTGCGGCTGGCTCCTGGGGCGCCTGCGGGATGCATCATCAACGGCATCGCGGGAGGCATTGCCGGAGCTTTGCAGGCAAGAAGTTGCTAGATGGCACCCGCAGTTTGTTCTGATACCGCGCATTGGAAACGCACAGAGAGACTGTCTGCGAGATCGTTCTAATGAGTGCCAGAAGTGGAAAACAAATCGCCGTGGCCATGACCGAGCGGGACGAGCGCAGGTTTCTGGCCTTTTTGCGCACGACGGCGGATGTGCAGATCCTGGCGCTCAACAGCCCCAGTGCTGATCACGTGTGGCTAAACGCCTTTCCGCCCCGGCGCAGCCAAGACAGGCTGAGCCGAGGTTTTGTGCTCTGGAACCGTGCCTTCAACTGGGAGCCGGAAATCCAAACCTTCCAGCACGGCGCAGGCGTGATCAACGCGCACCGTGCGCCGGTCATCGAGTACTTGCGCCACCCCTTTTTTGTGCCTTCGCGCGAAGCCGGGCGGCTGTTCTGGTCGCGCGGCGTGACTATTGATGGGCCATATCTCGGCGAAGACAAGGTGAGCCGTTATGCCTACGACCCGGAGAGATTTGATGTCTGGTGGCGTCAAGTCATCCAGTGGATCAAAGCAAACTCATATCACCGCTCAGATCAACACGGCTTCATCCACTACCTGCCCTGGGCCTGGTGGATGCATGGCCGCTGGGGGCGGGGCTGAAGCCGTCCGGCAGCAGTTTTTGAAGCGCGGGGCTGATCCTGAAATCACACCCGACTCGCCAAGGAGCGTTGCAGCAGGGCTGTGCAGCGAATGGCCGTGTGCGCTGCCCTGTCTGGCTTGGCGGATGTCCAGTGCGAAAACGAGGCTCATGCCTGCCCTCCTGGCTGCGTTTTCCGGTTTCCAGTGAATCTCATGTCTGCTTCTGCCGCTTCCGCCGACGCCCCCCAACCGCCCATCCCGCCGCTGCGTCTGTCTGGCCTTGAGCCGCTGGTAATTGATGAACACTCGCTGTTCGTGAATGTGGGCGAGCGCACCAACGTCAGCGGCTCCAAGGCGTTTGATGTCCAATGGCTGATAGAGCTATTGCAAGCGCAAGGCGTGCCAATCGTGATCTCACAAAGACCAGCCTTTGTCCATTGACGAGCACATGTACCTCTGGCCTCACCTCATTGAAAACTTCTTTGGCAAGCTCAAGGAGTTCAAACGCTTTGTGCCATACACAGTGACAAGACCGACGCCAGCTTCAAGGCGGTGATCTATCTGGCTTCGGTTGTGATTCAATTTCAGCAATTCTCAACAGGCCTTAGCCAAACCTGGAGAGTCTGCTATGGATATAGAAGCAGAATAGCTCCCGTTCTTGCGGTCTGATGCGCCGGGTGCGGCTCAGGCGGCTGGCCGGGGGTAGGAAAGGCGTCTGGCGTCCGCCAAACGGAAGGGCGCGGCGGCAGGCAGCAGGTAATATCCCTGAGCTTACGTTTGGCAAACAACTGCCCAGGGGCAAGGCCGCAGCGATGACGATGACCGCTTTCAACCAACAATTTGACCAACACCATGTCTGGCGCGACGCCATGTCCCGCCGCCTGCGCACGCTCACCGAATGGCTGGGCGCGCGCGACTTGCTGGACGATGCCGCCGTCGAGCGCCTTCAGCAGGTGCAGGACCAGCTGCGCTCCGAAAAAGTCACCGTCGCTTTCGTGGCCGAGTTCTCTCGCGGCAAGTCGGAGCTGATCAACGCCGTGTTTTTCGCCGGATATGGCCGCCGCATCATGCCCGCCAGCGCCGGGCGCACCACCATGTGCCCCACCGAGCTGGGCTGGGACGCCAGCGTGCCCCCTTGCCTGCGCCTGCTGCCCATTGAAACGCGCTTGCAGCCGCAGTCGCTCACCGACTGGCGCATGGCGCCCGAAAAATGGACGCGCTTTGATCTGGACGTGAACGACGCCGAGCAGCTGGCCAGCGTGATGGAAAAAGTCTCCGAAACCCTGCACGTGCCCGTGGAGCAGGCGCGTGCGCTGGGCTTCTGGCACGACGAGCAGCCCGACGACAACCCGCCCACCAACGCCCAGGGCCTGGTGGAAGTGCCGCGCTGGCGGCACGCGCTCATCAACATGGCGCACCCGCTGCTCAAGCAGGGGCTGGTGGTGCTGGACACGCCCGGCCTGAACGCGATTGGCGCGGAGCCTGAGCTGACGGTGAACCTGATTCCGCAGGCGCAGGCCGTGGTGTTCATCCTGGCCGCCGACACGGGCGTGACCAAGTCCGACCAGACTATCTGGCGCGAGCACCTCTCGCCCATGACGGCGGGCGCCAGCTCGCACTTTGTGGTGCTCAACAAGATCGACACGCTGTGGGACGCCCTGAGCAGCCCCGCGCGCATCGAGCAGCAAATCACCAGCCAATGCGAGCAGACGGCCGAAATCCTCTCGCTGGACAAAGACCAGGTGATCGCCCTGTCCGCCCAGAAGGGCCTGCTGGCCAAAGTGCGCGGCGACGAGCAGCTGCTTCAGGAAAGCCGCCTGCCCCGCTTTGAAGACCTGCTGGGCCGCCGCATGCTGGGCGAGCGCGAGGCCGTGCTCGAATCCGCCCTGCGCGCAGCGCTGGGCAACGTGGAAGCCGCCTGCCACCGCGTGCTGGCCGTGCGCAAGCGCGAGCTGGCCGAGCAAAAGCAGGAATTGCAGGGCCTGCGCGGCAAGAACCAGACCGTCATCCGCCAAATGCGCATGCGCGTGGACATGGACAAAGGCGAATTCGACCGCAGCGGCGCCAACGTGCAGGCCGTGCGCGCCGTGCACATGAAGCTGCTGCGCGAAATCATCAAGCTGCTGGGCGCCTCCAGCATCAAGCGCGAGCTGCTGGAGCTGAGCACCTCGCTGCGCGAGCCGGGCATCAAGTTCGGCCTGAAAAAAGCCTACGGCAAGGCGTTTGACAACCTGCGCGACATCGTCAGGCAAGTGCAGACGATGGAGATGGAAATCGAGACCATGCTCAACGCCACCTTCCGCCAGCTCAACGCCGAATACGGCTTCACGCTCCAGCCGCCGCCCGCGCCCGACATGTCGCGCTTCATCGACGACCTGGGCGCCGTCGAGCGCAGCCATTTGCAGTACCTGGGCATGGGCAACATCTTCCAGCTCGCCCGCCCCGAATTCACCGAAAAGCTCGTGCGCGCGCTGGCCTCGCGCATCCGCTCCATCTTTGAAACCGCTCTGGGCGATATCGAGCTGTGGAACAAAACCTCTTCCTCGCAGGTGGACACGCAGCTTCGCGAGCGCCGCCGCGCCTTCAACCGCCGCATGGAAGCCATCATCCGCATTGAAGAAGCCGCCGGCAACCTGGAGCAGCGCCTGAGCGAAATCGACGAGCAGATGGCCCTGCTGGACGAAACCGAAAAAGGGCTGGCCGCGCACATGCACGACATCCGCGCGCAAAGCCCGGCCTCCGTGTCGCCCCGGCCTTCTGCCGCCTACCAGACCACGGTGGCCGACATGCTGCCCGCCCTTTCGTGAGCGGCGCGAGCGAACCGCCCGCCAGCTTCGCCGCCCGCCTCCTTCGCTGGCAGCGCCAGCATGGCCGCCACGGCCTGCCCTGGCAGGGCACGCGCGATCCTTACCGCGTGTGGCTGTCGGAAATCATGCTCCAGCAAACGCAAGTGGCCACCGTGCAGGGCTACTTCGCGCGCTTCATTCAGCGCTTTCCTGATGTAGCTGCGCTGGCTGCCGCCTCGTCTGACGAAGTCATGGCCCTCTGGAGCGGCCTGGGCTACTACAGCCGCGCCCGCAACCTGCACCAGTGCGCGCGGCAGGTGATGGAGCGCTTCGGCGGCCAATTTCCCCGCAGCGCCGCCCTGCTGCAAACGCTGCCGGGCATCGGCCCCTCGACAGCTGCCGCCATCGCCGCCTTCTGCTTTGGCGAACGCGCGGCCATACTGGACGGCAACGTCAAGCGCGTGCTCACCCGCCATCTGGGAGATGCCAGCGACCTGGCCGTGGCCGCCAACGCCCGCGCCCTGCACGCCCGCGCCCTGGCCCTGCTGCCCGCCAACAGCGCCGACATGCCCGCCTACACGCAAGGCCTGATGGACCTGGGCGCCACCGTCTGCACGCCGCGCCAGCCCCAGTGCAGCCGCTGCCCCGTTGCCGCCGACTGCACCGCCCGCCAGCAAGGCCGCCCGGAAAGCTACCCCGTCAAAACCCGCAAGCTGCGCCGCAGCGCCCAAACCTTGTGGCTGCTGCTGGCGCAAACGCTGCCCGAAGCGCAAAGCGCGTGCTGGCTGGAAAAGCGCCCCGCCAAAGGCATCTGGGCGGGCCTGCACGCCTTGCCCGTGTTCGACAGCCGCCAGGCCCTGCTCGACGCGCTGCCCGCCAGCGCCAGCGTGGCGTGGCTGCCGCCACTGGCGCACGCGCTCACGCACAAAGACCTCACCTTGCACACCGCCCGCGTTCACCTGCCCGCCACGGCCCGCCTGCCCATTGCCGGCCAATGGCGGCGCGACTGGCCTGACCTGGGCCTGCCCGCGCCCATGCGCCGCCTGCTGCAACAGGAGCAGGCCTAAGCAGACGGCAAAAGGCGAGATTTCGCTCCTTTATTCAGAGCATGATGTCCTAGTGGAACGGGCGCAAGAGCACTTTTTCAAGCTCTGAATTTGCTTCTCTTTTCAAAGCATCCTGGGCCGCTTCAGGCAAGCTGCGCGGAAAGCCTGATCAAGCGTGCCACCACCCAGCGCGCTGCGCCGCCAGCATGGCCAGCAGGCCCAGGGCAAAGCCTGCGGCGCACCAGGCCAGCGCGGCCAGGCGGCGGCCTTTGCGCTGCGCCTGGGCCAGATCGCGCACCTGCTGTTGCAGCTGCGGCAGGCCGGCCGAATGTTGCAGATGGGCGTGCAGCAGGCGCGGCAGCTCGGGCAGAAGCTTGGCGTAGTAGGGCGCTTGCGCCTTGAGTTCGCGCAGCAGGCGGCGCGGGCCGATTTGCTCGTTCATCCAGCGCTCCAGAAACGGCTTGGCCGTGCTCCACAAATCCAGGTCCGGGTCGAGCTGGCGGCCCAGGCCCTCGATGTTGAGCAGGGTTTTTTGCAGCAGCACCAGTTGCGGCTGGATGACGACGTTGAAGCGCCGCGAGGTCTGAAACAGCCGCATCAGCACCATGCCCAGCGAAATTTCCTTGAGCGGGCGGTCAAAGTAAGGCTCGCACACGCTGCGGATGGCCGCTTCCAGCTCGTCGATGCGGGTGTCGGCGGGCACCCAGCCGCTTTCCACGTGCAGCTCGGCCACGCGCTTGTAGTCGCGCCGGAAAAAGGCGGTGAAGTTCTGTGCCAGGTATTCCTTGTCGTACTCGGTGAGGGTGCCGACGATGCCGAAGTCCAGCGAGATGTAGCGGCCAAAGGTTCCGGGCGCGACGCTGACCATGATGTTGCCCGGGTGCATGTCGGCGTGAAAGAAGCCGTCGCGAAACACCTGCGTGAAGAAGATGGTGACGCCGTCGCGCGCGAGCTGGTGGATGTCCACCCCCGCCTCGCGCAAGCGCTGCGTCTGGCTGATGGGGATGCCGCTCATGCGCTCCATCACCAGCACGTTGTCGCGGATGTAGTCCCAAAACATTTCGGGCACCAGCACCAGGTCCAGCCCGGCCATGTTGCGGCGCAGCTGGGCGGCGCTGGCGGCTTCGCGCGTCAAATCCAGCTCGTCGTGCAGGTATTTGTCGAATTCTTCGGCCACTTCGCGCGGGCGCAGGCGTTTGCCGTCGGCAAACAGGCGCTCTACCCAGCCGGCCAGCATGTGGATGAGCGCCAGGTCCTGGTCAATCACCTTGAGCATGCCGGGCCGCAGCACCTTCACGGCCACATCGCGCGTCTTGCCCTCGCGGTCTGTCAGCGTGGCGAAGTGCACTTGCGCGATGGAGGCGCTGGCCACCGGCTCGCGCTCGAAACTGGTGAAGATGGCTCCCAGCGGGCGGCCAAAGGCTTTTTCGATGATGGCAATGGCCTCACTCGTCGCAAAAGGCGGCACGCGGTCTTGCAGCAAGGCGAGTTCATCGGCCACGTCAGGCGGCAGCAAATCGCGCCGGGTGGAGAGCACCTGGCCGAATTTCACGAAGATCGGCCCCAGCCGCTCCAGCGCCATGCGCAGGCGCTGGCCGCGCGGCGCCGTCAGCCGCCGGCCGCGCCGCGTCAGCCGCCCCAGCGCGCGCAGCCACGGGCGCGGCAGGCAGGAAAGAGCCATTTCGTCCAGCCCGTAGCGCAGCGCCGTCCAGGCGATGAAGCAGGCGCGAAAGAGTTTTTTCATGGCCGTGGCGCGCCTGCGTTCATGGAAACATCAGCTGCGCCGCCTGAACAGCCCGCACGGCCCGCGCCGCCCGGCAGCCCGGCGGCAATCTGGCGCAACCCCTGCGCCAGCGCGCGGCCCGCCTGGGCCAGCGCGTGCGCGGGCGCGTCGCCCAGCAGGCGCGCCAGGTCTTCCTCCACATCCCAGCGCACATGGTCGGCCAGCCAGTTCACCTCGGCAGCCAATTGCACGTCGCCTTCAATGCGCACCGCCGGCTTTTCGCCGTGCAAAGCCCCTTTCAGGGCCGCTTGCGCCAGTGCCAGGGGCGACTCATCGGCCAGCGTCAGCACCAGATCAGGCGGCCCGTCCGCAGCGGCCAGCTCGCACAAGCCCGCTGGCGTGGCCGCCAGCTGCGCGCCCCAGCCGCGCCACTGCACGCGCACCACGCGGCCCTTTTGCCGCGCCAGCCGCGCACGCGCCTCAGGCTCTTGCATCAGCACGTGATTGAGCAGCAGCACCACGCGGCGCGCTGCCTCATCCGTCAGCCAGGCCGGCGGCGCGGGAGGGCGGGGCAAGCCCGAGGCCAGCGATGAGAGCTTTTCAAGCGCCTGCGAAGCCAGCGCGAAAGGAGGGGGCGGGGAGGTCATGGCGGTGTCTGATCAGAAAAACCGCCCTGGCACGCGTGGCACAAGCAGCCCGGGCGGAAAGACAAAAGGACAAAGCCCGCGCCGCGCGCAGGCCCAAATCGAGCGGAGATTATTCAACGCCACAGACCGCCCAAAGCCGGCTTTTTGCCCTTGCGGCCAGATTGCAAACAAGCTCTCAGGCCTGCTCGTGTACGGCTTGCGCGAAGGCGTCGATGATGCGGCGCAGCGGCGCGGTGTGCAGCTTGAGCGCGGCCTGATTGACGACGAGGCGGGAGCTGACGTCCATGACGCGCTCGACTTCCACCAGCCGGTTGGCCTTGAGCGTCTGGCCGCTGCTGACCAGATCGACGATGGCTTGCGCCAGGCCCGTCAGCGGCGCCAGCTCCATGCTGCCGTAGAGCTTGATGAGGTCCACGTGCACACCCTTGCGGGCAAAAAACTCGCGCGCAATGGCCGGATATTTGGTGGCCACGGTGATGCGCCCGCCCGCGCGGGTGGCGCTGGCGTAGTCAAAGCCCGCAGGCACGGCCACGGCCATGTGGCAGCGGGCGATGCCCAAGTCCAGCGGCTGGTACAGGCCCGGCGCGCCTTGCTCGGCCAGCACATCCAGCCCGGCCACGCCCAAGTCGGCGCCGCCGTAGGTCACGTAAGTGGGCACGTCGCTGGCGCGCACGAGGATGACGCGCACGTCATCACGGCTGGTTGGCAGGATGAGCTTGCGTGAAGTCTCGGGGGCTTCCAGCACTTCAATGCCCGCAGCGGCCAGCAGCGGCAGGGTTTCGTCGAAGATGCGGCCTTTGGACAGCGCCAGGGTGATCACGGGTGTTTTCCTTCCAAGCAGGGCGAAAGCGCGAATTGTGAAGCCTTGCCAGGCGGTCAGGCCCCAAATCCAAACTCAAACTTGCTCCGCCGCTGGCGGCCTTCAGACGCAGGCGGAACGGGTTCCCGGGGGCCGCCTGACAGGCAGAAAGACCGGTCCGAAATAGCCAAAGTGAAGATAGCGGACAAGCAGGTTAATTTTGCTCTTTTATTAATAGCTATATGTCCTAGTAAAAACTGTGCGAAGCGGCATTTCAGGCTTCTGTATTTGCTCCTTTTTCTGATGCTGTAGAGCAGCAAAATCAGCCGCAGGCCCGCCAGCCAGGCCCGAACTGGCCGCTGGAGCGGCAAAAGCGGCGCTTATCCATAATCAAGCCCATGATTGATGATGACTGGCTCAACGAATTGACATGGGACGCGCAGGGCCTGATTCCCGCGATTGCGCAGGAAGCGGCCACGGGCGACGTGCTGATGCTGGCGTGGATGAACCGCGAGGCGCTGCAAAAAACCGCCGAAATGGGCCGCGCCGTGTACTTCAGCCGCTCGCGCGGCAGACTCTGGTTCAAGGGCGAGGAGTCGGGCCACGTGCAGCAGGTGCATGAAATCCGCGCCGATTGCGACCGCGACGTCATCTTGCTCAAAGTCACCCAGCTGGGGCATGAGCCAGGCATTGCCTGCCACACGGGGCGCCACAGCTGCTTTTTCAACGTGCTGCAAGACGGCCGCTGGAAGGCGGCCGAGCCGGTGCTCAAAGCGCCGGACAGCATCTACAAGGACCAAGACAAGGGCAAAGGCCATGACTGATTCAAGCGATGTGCTCGCGCGCCTGGCGCAGGTGGTGGAAAGCCGCAAGGGCGCGGACCCCGAAACGAGCTATGTGGCCCGCCTGCTGGCCAAGGGGCCGGATGCGTTCTTGAAAAAAGTGGGCGAAGAAGCCGCCGAGGTCGTGATGGCCGCCAAGGACGCCGAGCACGGCGGCCCGCGCGAAAAGATCGTGGCCGAGATGGCCGATTTGTGGTTTCACGGCCTGGTGGCGCTGGCGTATTTCGGCCTGACGCCTGCCGACGTGCTGGCCGAGCTGGAGCGGCGCGAAGGGCTGGGCGGCCTGGCGGAAAAAGCCGCGCGGCAAGATCATTGAAGGCAAGGAGCTGATGCCATGAGAGTGATGGACGACAACGTGATCGATGTGACGCCGGAAAACGCCCGGCCGGGCGGCGAGGCCGCCCGCGAGCGCGACGACTCGCTCAAAAGCTGGAGCTGGGTGAGTTACGCGCTGCACCTGATCGTGGCGCTGAGCGCAGTGGTGCCGGGCGCGCAAGGCGGCGTGACGCTTCTGCTGATCGCGCTGGTGATGGACCTGGCGAAAAAGGAAGACGCGCAGGGCAGCTGGCAGGAAAGCCACTTCGTCTGGCGCATCCGCTCGGTGATCTGGGCGGGGGTTTTGTATGTGCTCACGGCGCCGCTGTTTTTTCTGCTTTTCGTGCCGGGCTACCTGGCCTGGGCGGTGATTTCGGTGTGGTTTCTCTACCGCATCGTCAAAGGCATGGTCCGCATGAGCGCGGGCCGCGCCATGAACTTGTGAGGCAGCAAAAAAATGGGAAAACGAAGCAAAACAATCAATCTGGCGCTGCAAGGCGGCGGCTCGCACGGGGCCTTTACCTGGGGCGTGCTGGACGCACTGCTGGAAGATGGCCGCCTGACGTTTGAAGGCATCAGCGGCACAAGCGCGGGCGCCATGAATGCCGTGGCGCTGGCGCATGGCCTGGCCAAGGCGCAAGCCGATGGCCTGGAAGGCGTGGCCGCGCGCGAGGCCGCGCGCGCGGCGCTGGCGCGCTTTTGGGACGGCGTGGGGCTGCTGGGCAATTTCGTCTCGGGCATTCCCGTGCCGGGCGTGCAGACGATGATGACCATGGTGACGCAGTGGCTCGCGCCTTCGCAGATGAACCCGATGGGGCTGAATCCGCTGCGCCGCCTGCTGGAGCGCGAGGTGAACTTCGAGCTGCTTTCAAGCCAGTCGCTCATCAAGGTGTTCGTGAACGCGACCAACGTGCGCACGGGGCGCGGCGAGATTTTTTCCGGCGAGCGGCTCACGGCGAACGCGGTGATGGCTTCGGCCTGCCTGCCCACGCTGTATCAAACGGTGGAAATTGACGGCGAGCATTACTGGGACGGCGGTTTTTCGGGCAACCCGGCCATTTATCCGCTGATCTACCACACCCGCAGCGTGGATGTGCTGCTGGTGCAAATCAACCCGATTGAAGCGCCCTACGACCGCAGCGCCGGAGCACAGGACATCATGGAGCGCATCAACGAAATCACCTTCAATGCGCCGCTGCTGGCCGAATTCCGCGCCATTGACTTCGTGACGCGCCTGCTGGACGAAGGCCGCCTAGACAAGAACCGCTACAAGCGCATGCTGATGCATCGCGTGGACGGCGGCTCGGCGCTGACGGCGCTGAACGCCAGCAAGCTGCGGGCCGATTCGGCCTTTGTGCGCCGCCTCTTTGCGCGCGGGCGCGAAGCGGGGCGCGCCTGGCTGAAGGAGCATTTTGACGATTTGGGCGAGCGCTCCAGCATTGATTTTCTGCGCTAGGCTTTGCTTGCGAATCAGGAGCGAATTAGGGCCGCAGAAAATGCCGGTTACCGCTTGTTTGACGGGACATGATGCTATCAATCAAGGAGCGAATTGGGTTGGGCGCGCAAGCGCCTGAAGCCGCTCCAGCTGGAGAAAACTGAAATGAGCCATACACATGACGCCGATTGCATCTTCTGCAAGATCGTGGCGGGGCAGATCCCCTCGCGCAAGGTGTATGAGGACGAAGAGCTGTACGCCTTTCATGACATCGCGCCGTGGGCGCCCGTGCACTTTCTCATCGTGCCCAAAACGCACATTGCCTCCATGGCGCAGCTGGGCAGCGAGCATGAGCGGCTGATGGGCCGCATCATGATCCTTGCGCCCCGCCTGGCGCTGGAGCAAGGCTGCAAGCCATACCCCGAAGGAGGCTTCCGCGTGGTGGTGAACACAGGCGCGGAAGGCGGCCAGGAAGTGCCGCACCTGCACGTACACGTGATGGGCGGCCCGCGCCCCTGGGCCAGAGGGTGAGCGCCAGTTTGCAATCTGTTTGAGGGGGCAAAAATCCGCCCCCTTTGCCTGTTTCCCCGGACCGCTTCCGGTTTTTTCCCTTGCGCCCGCCATGAACCTGCCCGCCTACACCCGCGCCCAAGACTTGCCTGCCACTTTGAGCA
>ERZ773090.290-NODE-290-length-34770-cov-8.00446_pt1 | contig 34770 bp, 33 predicted proteins | sample MGYA00580579_ERZ773090 | MGnify/ENA primary metagenome ERZ773090 (study PRJEB29015, sample SAMEA2738014) | human oral metagenome | biome: human oral; feature: human-associated habitat; material: dental | place: China | collected 2132 ... | reverse complement strand
CACAAGAACAGATAGCACCTGTCCACTGTCATAACTTGCTCCAGAACTACAGAAAAACGCCCGCACAGTCCATCCTGTGAGGGCGTGTCATCGCGGTGCCACCTCAGTTATGGAGTTTTCAGGCTCCACATCTCATTTACTTATTTACAGTCATTTAGATCCCTTTTAGTAGAAGGCAGCATACTGGCTCATGGCAAAGTAGGCTAACAAAATGATAAAAGAGCAACTAAAGGACAAGATTTTGTCTCCAGCAGCCCATTTCATAACTTCTCCTGCCTGTTTACAGCAACCACAGACTCTCTGAAAGGAGGGACATTACTACTCTTCTGCTGGGTATATTATTTTCGTTTTTCTAGATAGTCGGCAATGGCTGCCACATCCTTGTCTCCTCGACCAGATACGTTGATAATGATGATTTGGTCGGACGACAATTGCGGAGCTCGCTTGATTGCTTCAGCAATGGCATGAGAGCTTTCGATTGCCGGCAAAATTCCTTCCTTTTGTGTCAAGAGAAGCAAGGCATCCACAGCTTCATCATCTGTCGCGGCTACGTATTCTACTCGGCCAGAATCTTTAAAGAAAGCATGTTCGGGACCAACTCCAGGATAGTCCAAACCTGCCGAAATAGAGTAAACCGGTGCCACCTGACCATCTTCAGCAAAGACAGCGTAGGTCTTCATACCGTCCACTACTCCGACGCTTCCCTTGGTCATGGTCGCCGCATGCTGGTCTGTATCAAGTCCACGCCCGGCTGCTTCAACTCCCACTAACTTAACTTCTTCATCCGCAACATACTGGGAGAAGGCGCCGATAGCATTGGAACCACCACCTACGCAGGCAATGACATAGTCCGGCAAGCGGCCTTCCTTGTCCAAAATCTGCCGACGAGATTCTTCACTAATCACCTTTTGGAACTCATGGACAATGGTCGGATAAGGGTGAGGACCGACAGCCGAACCCAAAACATAGAAGGCTTCCAAATCACTCATCCAAGCTCCAAAAGCTGCATCTACAGCATCCTTAAGGGTTTTGGTTCCTGTTTCCACAGCGTGAACGGTCGCCCCCATCATTTCCATGCGGAAGACATTGAGGCGCTGGCGTTCTACATCTTCTGCTCCCATATAAACATCACACTTCATACCAAACTTAGCTGCTGCCGCTGCAGTTGCCACACCATGCTGACCAGCTCCAGTTTCAGCGATAACTCGGGTCTTGCCCATCCGCTTAGCTAGAAGAATCTGCCCCAAAACATTATTAAGCTTATGCGAACCCAGATGATTGAGATCTTCCCGCTTCAGATAGATCTTAGCTCCGCCCAGATACTGGGTCAGACTTTCTGCAAAGTAGAGCGGGGTCTCCCGACCTGAATAATCTGCTAAATAATGCCGGTATTCATTTAAAAATTCTGGATCATCCTTATACTTCTCAAAAATCGCTTCCAATTCATCCAGCAAGGCCTGGATAGGCTCCGGTACAAAGGAGCCGCCGAATTGTCCAAAATATCCTTTAGTTTCTGCCATCTTGATTTCCTCATTTCTTTATTTTCAAACAAAACAAAAGCCCACACACAGAAAAAAATCTGTGTGAGGGCGTAAAATCGCGGTGCCACCTCAATTATGGAGCAAAGTATAGACTGCCTCCATATCTCTGTCTTGTCTAACAACAAGCTGCACTGTAAGGTGTGCTCACCGAATTTTTATTGCTTCAAATTCATTTTTTGCATCAGCCCACTTCATAACCTTCCACTGCCTGTTTCCACCAACCACAGGCTCCCTGAAAGCAGAAAAAATTATTACTTTTCTGATGATTTATTTTATTATAGGCCTTTCCCTTTTTCTTGTCAAGAAAAAATTTAATTTTTTCTCCCAAATCCGAACCTTTCTCTCGCTAATCTCTTTTGAAAGCGTCGTCTTGACGATTTTTCCAGATTTTCTGACCAAGCTGAAATGCCCGCCAAGCCAGATAACCACCCAAAGTATTGGTCCAGAGATCATCAATCTCAAAGACTCGATTGGCGTTGATAAGAAGATCCAGCAGAATCTGAGTCACTTCGATAGACAGACTCATCCCAAAGCTCAGCCATACAACCTTCTTGGTCTTCCGCAATTTCGGAAAGAGGCAAAGCAATTGAAAGATTAAGGGAGACAGCAGAAAGATATTGGCTAGATTTTGGATAAAAACCTTGACCAGCTGGATCCAAGAAGTAATCTCACCAATATTGACAAAGGAATTAAAAGGGATTAACAAAACCACTATTCGGCCAAAGTACTGGATTCCCGGCGTCTCCATTCCCGGCTCTGGAACCTGAGGAATAAAACACAGAATGCAGAGCATCAAGAAATAGAGCCAGCTTCCTACTATCAGCAATCTCCGTCCCTTGGCTGTCAACTCACCGTCTGAAGTCAGATAGTTCTTAAGGCTGAACATTTTCTACCAATGCTTTCTCGCGATCACGCTTCATAGTATTAGAACGCAGCTGGCCGCAGGCTGCATCAATATCTGTACCATGTTCCTGACGAACCACACAGTTGACTCCGTTTTTCTTGAGAGTATCATAGAAAGCCATCACACGCTCTTTGGGACTGCGGCTGTATTGGTCGTGCTCGCTAACGGGGTTGTAAGGAATGAGATTGACATAAGACAGTTTCTTAATGTTCTTGAGCAGCTCAGCCAGCTCCTTGGCTTGCTCTACACCGTCATTGACTTCATTGAGCATGATGTACTCAAAGGTCACACGGCGGTTCGTCGTCTCAATATAGTATTCGATAGCTGCAAAAAGCTTTTCGATAGGGAAGGACCGGTTAATCCGCATGATACTGGTCCGCAGATCATTATTCGGGGCATGGAGGGATACAGCTAGATTGACCTGTACACCTTCATTGGCAAAGTCACGAATCTTATGAGCCAGCCCTGAGGTCGAAACCGTGATATGGCGGGCACCGATAGCCAAACCTTTGTCATCATTGACCGTCCGAACAAACTTGAGCACGTTGTCATAGTTGTCAAAAGGCTCGCCGATTCCCATAACCACGATGTGACTGACCCGCTCATCCTGACCACGCTCATCAAAATACTTCTGAACCAGCATAATCTGAGCTACAATCTCACCGTTATTAAGGTCACGTTGCTTTTTAATCAAGCCAGAAGCACAGAAGGTACAACCGATATTGCAGCCAACTTGGGTAGTCACACAGACTGAAAGTCCATAGTGCTGGCGCATGAGCACCGTCTCAATCAGCATACCATCCGGCAGCTCAAAGAGGTACTTGACCGTACCGTCAGCCGACTCCTGAACAATGCGCTGCTTAAGCGGATTGACGACAAACTGATCATTTAGCTTGGCAATTAAGTCCTTGGATAGATTGGTCATCTCCTCAAAAGACTGGACCCGCTTGCGATAGAGCCACTCCCAAATCTGGGCAGCACGGAATTTCTTTTCTCCCTGAGCTTCCGCCCATTCAATCATTTCCTGGCGCGTTAAGCTATAAATAGATGGTTTCATTTTTCTCCTTTATTCTGACGAATTACAAAATGGCGTTTGCTGTCTTTTTGCTTTTTCTGCCTATCTTGCTGGGAATTGTTGCGAGAGCGCTTATTGTCCCTTTTAGAACGACTGTCTCGGTCTCGCTCGCTTCTACGATTACGGTTACTCCCCGAACGGCTGTTGCGAGAACGTTTTGACCGACCTTCTGTCTCTTTCTTGCCATGCGATTTCTTATCAAAGGAAGCGCGCTGGGGATTTGGATTTTCCAAGACAAAATAAGCACAGCCATAACTGCAGTACTCCAGCAAATAGTCTTCTAAGCGGCTGATCTTCTCATCACTTTCATTAGCTCGCTCGTCCTTGTAAAAACCACGCAGGCGCAGCTGCTCATTGCCCCAGTCACCGACAATATAGTCAAACTTGGTGAGAATTTCTGAAAAGCGCTGATGAAAGGCCGTCAAGTCAAAGCCTTCCTTATAGTTCTCAATCAATTCAAACTCGAATTTTTCTGCAACAATCTTGCTGTCAATCTGTTTAAACTCTGGTCCTGGGAATTTATTATAATTATACAATTCAGGTGAAATATCTTTACGCATACTCTTCCTTTAACAATCTTGGATAGTTTATCTACAACACTTTATTTTATCATAAATCAGCCAGTATTTCGCGGACTTTTCATCAAAAATATCTTTCTGAAAAAAGTCAGACGATTTAAAGCAGAGAAGACCAGCTGATTTTGTCTGTTTCACAAGAAAAGGGAGTGGGAAAGAACTTCAAACAAGTTAAAAAGTTCGTCTTCCCACCCCCGCACAGTTGATTAGGTCATCTTTGGAGCTTAAAAAGCGAAGTAAGATGCCAATCAACCACTGCGTCATCTATTTTTTCTAATTTAGACTCAAAAGTCTGGACTTTTTGCCCAGACTCCTTACTTGTTCTTTTTCAGATAGTCAATGGCGTCCTGCAGTGTTTTAACTGGAACAATTTTCATATCCGTTTTAATCTTCTTGGCTGTCTCCAGAGCCGTTTGGTAGTTGTTTTTCCCATTAGGAGAAAGCTTCTTCTCTTCCTCTGTAAGTTCATTGTTCGGTGCAAAGAAAATATCTGCTCCGCTTTGAGCTGCTGAAACGACTTTCTTATCGATTCCGCCGATTTCGCCAACTTCACCTTCACGGCTGATGCTGCCGGTCCCTGCAATATCGCGGCCGTCACGAAGGGTCGGATCAGCCAACTGGGTATAAATGGCTAGACTGAACATAAGACCAGCACTAGGACCGCCGATACCCTCAGTTGAAAATGTAATCGGAATATTACTGCTGACTTCCGTCCGGTCTATCAGACTAATCCCAATCCCATTCTTACCGTTCTCCAACTTGATAATCTTTCCTGTTGCCGATTTTTCCTGACCATCTTCTTGGAAAGTTACCTTGACCTTATCCCCAAGCTTCTGCGAGTTGACATACTTGACCAACTCCTCAGAGCTTTCAAATGTCTTGTCATTGACACCAGTTACCGTATCAGCAATATTGAGAACTCCCTTGAAGGTTGAGTTATCAGCTACCTGCAGGACATAAACCCCCAGATAGTCCATCTTGATCTCTTTACCAGCCGTCGTCAACCCCTGATATTTGGCCATATTTTGCGATGTTTCCATGTAAAATTGGTTGATCCGATTAAACTCATCGTCCGTGGAGCCACCTGTCATATCCTTAGCGGAATAAATATCTGTAAAAGGGGTCAGCCAAGCATAGACTAGATGAGCAAAGGTTGCCTGCTCTACTCCGACCGTAACAAAGTTGTAAGAACCCGCTTCCTTGTCAGCCTTATTATCAACCAGCAAGACCTGACGAACATCCTCGGCACCACCAGGAACTTCTATATAATAAGGCAGACGAACGCAAAGAGCTGCTATAAAAAAGGCAATAGTGACGCCAATGACCGTCGGCAATATAAACTTCTTAATTCTTTTCATTGTTGATTCTTTCTAATTCTTTGATTACACTTTGGGGCACATAGGCTGCAATATCCTGCTGAAAAGCAATCAGCTCACGAATACGTGATGAACTGATATGCTGATAGACTGGCTTGCTGAGCAAGAAAATCGTCTCCAGTTCTCCTGCCAATTCCTGATTGAAAAAGTTCATATTGGCTTCATAGTCTAGATCTTGACTATTTCGGAGACCGCGCACAAAAGCCTTGGCTCCCAGTCTTCTAGCCACTGTCACTGCTAGCTCATTCTGCGAAGTGATGACCTCAACATTCTCCAAATGCTGCAGAGCTTCTTTGACCATGCGCTCTCTGGCTTCAATTGTGAAAAAACCAGACTTTTCCCGATTATAGAAAATCCCTACATAGAGCTTATCAAAGAGCCTGCTAGCCCGCTCAATCAGGTCCACATGCCCTGTGGTCATCGGGTCAAAAGACCCTGTGAATAATCCTATCTTATCTGACATATACCGTCACCTTTGAAATTCCATATATCTTCTGCTTCCAAATGCCCAGCCCTGCAATTTCCTCCGGCAGCTCTACGTCCTTGTCTGTCTCACAGACTACCAGAACATCTTGACTCAAGAGCCGACGCTCCTCCAGCTTCTCAAGATCCTCCACAATCTGCTCCTTGGCATAAGGCGGATCCAAGAGAACTAAGTCAAAAGCCCCTGTCAACATTTCCAAGGCTCGGCCAGACTCCATCTTGAGCAAGTCAAAACGTTCCGGCTCCTTGGTCATCTGAATATTTTCTGAAATAATAGCCTGAGCTCTGCGATCCCTTTCGACTAAGATAGCTGTCTCCATACCTCGCGAAATAGCTTCAATGGCCAAACTCCCGCTCCCAGCATAAAGATCCAGCACCCGACCGCCGTCAAAATAGGGACCAATCATATTAAAAATTGCCCCCTTGACCTTATCGGTCGTAGGCCTGGTCGTCTTGCCGTCCAAAGTCTTGAGGGGCCTGCCTCCGTATTTACCTGCAACAACTCTCATAAAAAACATTATAACACACATCGCACAGGAGACCAATTTTTTGAAAACTTGACAGACAAAAAACAGAAGTGCCCCAAATTAGAGACTTCTGCTTTCTTTTAGTTTTAGTAAAAAATCAATTAATTCAGGCTGACAGTCTGCCTTATCCAAGATCAGTCCCAATGACCGGCCAACCATGATATAAAAAGTTTCTGGCTTGTCTATAATCGCCACAATATCTTGATAGTCATATCGAGAGGTATGATTACGATTAAAGACCTGAAAATCTGTCTCGTAAAAGTTAAATTCCTGCTCCAAATCATGCCAGAGAGGGTTGCCTCTATAAAACTTTTTAATATGTCGATTCATAGACAGGTAGTAAAGAAAAGGAAGTACAGCTACAGTAACAAGAAAAGCTACGCCTGCCAAAGGTTCCCCGATAAAAAAACAGATTGCACCGCATATCAGCACCACTATCTCAGGGAGAATCAGTGAGAAGATGCCATTCTTTTTATACCAAAAGTTGGTCCAAGCGAAATGGCGATAAGCTTCTTCTGTCATAGTTGTTTTTGCTGTCATAGGAAACATCTCTCTACCTCCTGGCTATATTCCTCCCTACAGTTTACCACATTCTTGCTGGAAATAACAATATTCAATAAAGAACTTGCTTTTCTCAATTTCATCTGGTATACTATATGTAACTTTTAAAACGTTACATAGGAGGTGTAGTATGTTTTCTCATGAAAAATTAAAAAAACGCCGGCTGGAGCTCAATCTGACACAGTCTTCCATTTACCAAGAGCTAGGCATCTCTCGAAAGACTTACTCTGCTTGGGAAAATGGCCTAGCAGAGCCCCATGCAAAAAATCTCAGGAGGTTGGCCACCTGTCTCAAGGTCCAGGAGAACTACTTTGTGGATGAGACCAGTGCGCTCTACACCTACCCTCTACTAACTCCACCACATAAAAAAGAAGTAGACAAGCTCGCTAGTCGGCTCCTAGAGAGACAGCGCAAGGTTAGCACTCTTACAGCCTATAAAGTTCTATCCGTTGAGCTGGCTGCAGGTCGCGGTCACAGTTATTATGACAATGAAACAGACTACGAAACTGTCTACTTTGATCAAGATATCCAGCACGATTTTGCAGCCTGGGTCTCTGGGGATTCTATGGAGCCCAAGTATCCCAATAGCTCTGTTGCCCTTATGAAACAGACAGGATTTGACTACGATGGGGCCGTCTATGCTCTCATGTGGAATGGCAAGACCTATATCAAAAAAGTCTACCGCGAAGCTGAAGGTCTACGCCTAGAGTCTATCAATCCTGACTACGAGGATCTCTTTGCTCCTTATGAAGACCAACCTAGCATTGTTGGTATCGTAGTCGGACATTTTCTGCCGATTGAGGTGTAAGCCATGGTCCTATTTGATTATTCACGCGAGCCCCATTCAGACATTGCTTTTGTGGATATGAAAAGTTTTTACGCCTCTTGTGAATGCATTGCCCTCGGCCTTGACCCTTTAAAAACCTCGCTCTGTGTCATGAGCCGAATTGAAAATTCTGCCGGACTGATACTAGCTGCCACCCCTCTCTTTAAAAAGAATTTCGGCAGCCAAAATGTCAGCCGAAGCTATAATCTTCCTTTTGATGTCCACACCCGTAAGTTCAACTATGCTGCTGCCCGCAAGCAGGGACTGCCGATTACAGCAGATTATGTGCGCTTTATCGAAGACGCTGCTCAAAAGACCTTATTGGTCCCACCTCGGATGAACTACTATATCCAGAAAAACATGGAAATCCAAAAGATTTTCCAGGATTTTGCGGCTCCCGATGATATTTTCCCCTACTCAATCGATGAGGGCTTCTTAGATTTGACAAGCTCTATCAACTACTTCATTCCTGATCAGACGCTGGACCGCAGGACCAAACTAGACCTGCTGGCTGCCCGCATTCAACAGGCGATCTGGAAGAAGACTGGGATTTATGCCTCCATCGGCCTGAGCAACGCCAATCCTCTTCTCGCCAAGTTGGCCTTGGATATTGAAGCAAAACACACAAAAAAGATGCGGGTCAACTGGTCCTATGAGGATGTTCCAAGTAAGGTTTGGACTATTCCGACAATGACAGATTTTTGGGGCATCGGCCACCGAACGGGCACCCGTCTTAAGAAGCTAGGTATCCACTCCATTTATGATTTGGCTCACTTTAACCCCGATATTCTCAAAAAAGAAATGGGGGTCATGGGTCTGCAGCTTTGGTTTCACGCTCATGGCATTGATGAAAGCAATGTCCACAAGCCTTATCAGGTCAAGTCACATGGCCTAGGGAATTCACAAATTCTCCCCCGAGATTATAGACAGCAGGCAGAGATTGAGCTTGTTTTCCGAGAAATGGCTGAGCAAGTCGCCATTCGGCTCAGACGGTCTGGTAAGAAATGCCAGCGGATTTCCATCTATGCCCGCTATTCCAAACAGGAGCGCCTGCCTTCCATTCATACACAGAAAAAAATTGAACCTACCAATAACAGCGATCGACTCGCTCAAATCGTGGTTCAGCTTTTTCGTTCCAAATATCAGGGCGGGGCTATCCGACAGATTGGAGTTTTTTACAGTGACTTTGTCGATCAAGGATATGGTCTGATTTCTATCTTTGATGCTCCCCTGCAAATTCAAAAAGAAGAGGAGCTCCAGCTGACGATTGACCGCATTAGAGATCGTTTCGGCTTTGCCTCTTTGCTTAAGGGCTCGGCCTTACTGGACTCCTCTCGTTCCATCGCTCGAAGCAAGCTAACCGGTAGCCATTCTGCTGGAGGGTTGGAGGGCTTATCATGACCGACCGCTCTTATCTCCCCTATCAGTCGGCTCGTGACTTTCAGGATCGGGGCATGGCTAAATGGGCTGGCTTTTTCCTCTCTGAGCATAGCACTGCTCTGGCCAAAAAAGAACTAGATATCAGTCGCCTGACCCAGCTTGACAGACAGGAGAAATTCTATTTGCTCAACCAAGCCTATATCCAGCAAGTTCCCATCCGAATCACCTTTCTTAATCAGGGAAAGCTGACCGACGTTACTGCTACCGTCTTTCATCTGGACTGCAAGCAGGTCCTCCTTCAGGAAGGTGACCATTACAAAGTCCTTGCTATCCATCAGATTCTTTCGATACAAGCTTCAGGAGGTGCAGATGACTACTCAGAATCTACATGAGGAACTTCAATTTGACTATTTTTCCCAGAATTACTATCAATTTCAAGAGGATTTTTATCAATTTTCCAATCTTCCCCAGCCTCTGATGGTCATGGAAGATGACATCCTACTCCACATGGCCAGCCGCCGGGTCACTTATTTCAAACTTTCCAAGACCAAAAGTTTGGACAAGAAGGACCATTACTTCCACTTTACCGTCAGACGTCCAGACCAAGCAAAACGACTCTGCATTTACCACTATCAAGGCCAAACAGAGGATATAAAGCAATGAGCTCCCAAACTAAGTCTGGGAGCTTGTTGTATGGTGTTGGCCATCTACTAGAATCTTCTCAATTCTTTCTTGCTTTAAACCAGGGAATAATATTAAAGATTTGAGCCAGCTATATTTGAACCCGAGAAACGCCATTCTTTTTATGTTATATACCTAGTTTATTTGTATAACTTAATTTCAGATTAAAAACACCCCAATCGTTAGATTTTCTGTCTAACTTTTGGGGTGCAATTCAAAGCGATTTATCTTTTCTTTTATTTTTTATCGGTGTCAAGATTTGCAGCTTCAATAACCGGCTGCTCATCTTGTTTTAGCTTGTTAACAGTCATATTAACACCAAGAGCCCCTGCTAGGAGTTGACGAATGTCGAAGCCTGCACCTTGCGACACTTGGTCAATACTCTGCATGATATCACCAACCATCTTAGAAGCATTGCCTTCACCATACATGGTGATTTTGTCCACTTTAGTAAGCGGCTCTGCTACAGCACGAGCAATTTCTGGCAGTTTGTCTACAATCATCTCAGTAATCGCAGCTTCCTGCATTTTCTTCATGGCTTCTGCTTTTTTATCCAAACCTTCTGCCTCTGCTTCTAGTTTAAGACGAATAGCCTCTGCTTCAGCACGTCCCTTGGCTTCAATGGCTTCAGCTTCTTGCAGTTGCGCAAATTTTTCAGCCTCTGCTTGAGCCTTGCGAGCTTCGGCTTCTTTTTGTGTTTCAAAGAGTTCCGCCTCGGCTTGACGTTGACGCTCAATCAATTGCGCTTCAGCTGCTTGTTGACGAGAGTATTTCTCCGCTTCAGCCTGTTTGCGGATGTTAGCATCCAGTTCTTGCTCCCGAACCTTAACTTCACGTTCCTTGACTTCAGCTTCTTTCTCTTGCTTCATGATATTAGCTTCGGCAGCCACACGTTCTTGCTCCCGACGCTGCACTTCCGCCTCAATCCCTTTAGCTGCATCAGCCTTAGCTTGCGCAATATCCGCTTCCTGCTTGAGGGCAGCTTGTTTCAGTTTCAGTTCATTTTGCTTTTGAGCGATTTCTAAGTCAGCAGCTACTCGCTTATCATTAGCTAACTTGTCCTGCTCCGCTTCTACTTCCTTGCGCTCACGTTCAGCTTTAGCCTTTGCAATTAGGGCATCTTTTTTGATGGTTTCGACATTTTCGATACCGAGATTATCAATCACACCACCTTCATCAGAGAAAGACTGAACGGTAAAGGCAATAACTTCCAATCCCATTTTAGCCAGATCAGGAGCTACGTTGTCCTGCACTTTTGAGGCAAATTCCTGACGGTCATTGACCATCTTACGAAGCTCCATCTGACCAATCACTTCCCGGAGATTTCCTTCCAAGACATCTTGAACAGAGTTGGAAATATCTGTTGTATTCCAATTAAGAAAGTTTTCTGCTGCACGGGCAATCATTTCATCAGTCGTTCCGATTTTTAGCTTAACAGCTGCATCGGCACGAACATTGATAAAGTCCAGAGTCGGTACCGCTTCAGAAGTGCGAACATCTGTCGAGAACTGCTCAATATCCAAATAAGAGCGCTGCTCTACAAAAGGAATCATAAAGCCAGCCTTACCACGAAGGTGACGCTGTTTACGTAGTCCCGTAATTACAACTACTTCGTTAGGGCGTGCGTTAACATAGCCTTTCACTAAAAGTACGACAAGGACAACCAAACCAATAATTACTGGAATCAACCAGGTTGGAAAGAAAAATGTATCCATTAAATCTCCTTCTATAAGACAATTTTCATTGTCTATTTTCTTTTTATACTTAGTATAACAAATTATTTCAAATTCTCAAATTATTTTCAAGATTTTTACAAGAATCATTCATCAAAAAGTCCTTGCAAACCGGCGAAAGGATTGTTCTTCTCTTTTTGAGCTTCTTGAGCAGCGGCGAATTCCTCTTCCGTCATAACCTGCCAGTCTTGGCCTGACAGAAAGCCTTGGCCGGCTTCTTCCTCAGCTGTCAGGATTTTCAACGGGATATTCAGCAAGATATTATCAGCCACACTCTCGGATACATTAATCTCGCCATTTTCAATCGGCAGCACCAAATCCTGATCAATCATATCCTGCGATGCAGCCTGTCCTTCTTCCATGAAAATTTCGTTGACTAGATAAGACTCCTTGAGTTCCACTGGCTCCATGCTACGACTGGACGTCAGAGTAATGGTATAAGACAAGTCATAATCTAGAAAATAAAGGCCGTCTTCATATTGAACCTTTCCACTGGCTACAATATCCTGAACATCTAAAATTTCAGGATTGCGCTCTTTTAACTCCTCTGCCAAGTCCAGCTTTTTCTCAAAGACTAGTCCATCTGGATTCTTCCGAATTTCTTGAATATGCAACATAAGTTCCTCTTTGTTTTTTTCTTTTATTATATCATGTTTGGGCGCTCCGCTGTTATTGAAAATTATTTTGTTATAATAAATAGCAAGGAGGGAAGACAATGGAACATCTGGGACAGGTTTTTAGATTTTTTCGAGAGGCTAGGCACATCTCTTTATCCGAGGCGACCGGTGGAGAATTTTCAAAATCTATATCTATGCTCTCTCGCTTTGAAAATGGGCAGAGCGAACTATCGGCACAGAAACTTTTTAGCGCTCTCAGCGCCATTCACACGGAAACGGAAGAATTTACCGTTGCAGCCGGCATCCAGAGCCATCATTCTCACAAGGAACTCTTAAGCCAAATCCACGACCTGCTGCAAGCCAATCAGCTTAAGCTCTTAGAAGAACTTTATCTGGAAAAAGAAAAAATTACTCAAAAAAGCAAGCGCGCTAGCGATTGGGTTGAGCGCCTAATTGTAAAGGCCTATCTCTGTGCCCTCAAAGAGTCTGAAAAGGCCAGTCCAGGCGAGCTTGATTTCCTGCATGATTACCTCTTTTCAGTTGATATTTGGGGGCGCTACGAGCTCAATCTCTTCTCTGTCTGCACTCCGGTTTTATCTCTAGATTTATTTTTCCAGTACACGCAAGAAATCCTCTCAAGAAAGGATTTTGCCGCCTTGTTTGCCAACAATCGCAACACCTTACACACCACCTTTCTTAATGGATATTTGCTAGCCATCAGTCAGGAAAATATCACCCAGGCAGACTACTTCCAACAAATCATTGAGCGACATTTTTACGAAGAAAATGAAACTTACTTCCGAATTGTCTATCTCTTTGCTCAGGGAGAGTTAGTTTGTTTGAAAGGGCAAACAGAAGAGGGACTCACTCAAATGAAGCAAGCGGTCGACATTTTCCAAATCTTGAACTGTCAGCATAGCGCTGACTACTATCAAGAAGCCCTTGATACTGCTTTTCAAAAATATAGTAAATAACGCAAATCTCCACTTTTAAGCTCAGCGATATTGAGTTGGAAAGTGGTTTTTTTGATGCAAAATACACTCCAACTTACTAAGTTTAACAATTCCACTTAAAAATTTGTTGAATATATGCAACATTTCCTGCAGATTAGATTTTCTATTTTATACTAAAAGCAGAAAGAGCTATCGCAAGTCACTTTCAGAATTTTACCACTTACTTACGAGACCTGACCAGTTGTCGAAAAGCCCTTGTTTTTGGCTTTAAACGGTCTATAATGGTCATCAGAAAGAGAAAACAACAAAAGCTAGATTACAGATGTGCCCAATCAGCGTTTATACAATCTTGCAGTTTAGAAAAGGAGCCTACAATGAAATTATTCTTTAAAAATGGGGTCTATGCCTCACTCAGCCTTTCCCGGATCTTCAACACCTTGGGAGCTTCTATTTTCAATATTGTTTTTGTGGTATTTGCGTCCAGCATGCCCAATCCCAAGTTTGCTATTGCTGTGGCTAATTTTATCGTTCTGGTTCCGACATTTTTTACTATCTTTGCTGGTATCAAAGCTGATAAGACCATCCATAAGGCTCGCTGGTTGATTTATTTCGGTTATCTTCAAGCCCTGCTCTTTGTCCTTGTTGCCTTCATGACTCGCTCCAGCTCTTATCTAGCCTTCTCAGCCGTCTGCTTGATGAATATTCTTTCAGATATCATCAGCGATTACCGCAGCGGTCTGCAAATGCCGATTTTAAAAAAGAATGTTCCAGAGAATGACCTTATGGAAGCCTTCTCTTTTACCCAGCTTATCAGCTTTCTCTGCAGCCTGGCCGGACAAGCTTTGGGAGTTTGGCTCTTAACCGTCAGCCAGCAAGACTTTTTCCTAGTTGCTTTGGTTAACGCTTTGACCTTTCTCCTATCCTCCACTATCCTCTATCTAGTCCGTCGCAGATTGACCCATGACCCAGTGGCAATTTCTGAGAAAAAAGCTCCTTTGAAGGAAGAGTTGAAGAAAATGTACACATCGTCCAAGCTCATCTTTGAGCAGGAAGGTTCTAGCAATTTTCTCAAACTGTTGGCTCAAATCCTTATCGTCAACGCTATGGCAGGTTCTCTTATAGCTCTTTATAATCTCTACTTGCTGGACAACCCCATCTTCCAGCTATCCTTTAGCCAGTCTCTCTTGGTTCTTCAGACCACTCTTGTCCTAGCAATGATCGCAGCCAGCCTGACTCCCAATGATTACTTTAGCCGTCTCTCTCTAAATCAACTAACCCTCTGCGCTGCTCTTACCATGATTCTGCTTGCTGTCAGCAATTTCTTGCATCTGCCTGTTTTCGTCGGCATTGCTTTTGGTTTTTTACTAGCTTATATCTCTGGCAAGATCAATCCCAAAATCAACACCCTCTTACTGAGCAAACTGCCTTCTGATGTTCTCGCTCAGACTTCCAGCTTTCTGAGTCTGCTCTTTTCTTTCTCTGTTCCCTTTGGTACTATGGTCTTCAGCAGCCTGGCCCTCTGGAATATGAACGCTAGCTGGCTCATCTTCAGCATTATCGGTGTGATTGCTCTGCTCCTATCTATCGAAAAAAAGAAAGATGTTAAAGAAATTTGATAGATTTAATTTTATTTTTATATTTGTTCTCCCAGAAGACAGCAAAAAAACGATAACTTCCAAACAAGGATTTATCGTTTTTGTGTATTAGAAAGCTAAAAATTAAGTTTCATTTAGCCTATTCTATTGCTATTAGTTCCAGCCGAAGCGTCTGCCTCTACCATTGCGGTCAAAGTACATCCAGCTTCCATCTTCCAGCTGAATCCATTTATTGCGCGCCATTTCTCCTGAATTCGGATCAAAGTAACGGTTAGCACCATTGACATAGACAACCTTGCCTTTGACTTGCTTGCCGTCTTGGTCGAAATAGAGGGTCTGTTGGCCAATCTTCTGCAGACCAGTCACAGCTACTCCGTCACGGCCAAAGTAGTACCAAGCATTTGGTTCTGCTTCAGCAAAGCGGTTGCGAGCCAGCTCGCCGGAGTTGGCATCAAAGTAGTAGCGTTGTCCTTTATTGTTCTTCACAATCTTGCCCTTGACTTGCTTGCCGTCTTGGTCAAAGTAAAGCACTTGCTTGTTGATGGTTTGTAGACCAGTCACAGCCTTACCAGCCTGATCGAAGTAATACCATACATTCTTGGCACCTTCGACAAACTTGTTGACAGCCATTTCACCGGAGTTGGCATCGAAGTAACGGATACTCTTGTCTGCAAGTGTCACGACTTTACCCTTGACTTGCTTGCCATCTTGATCAAAGTAAAGAGTTTGCTGACCAACTTTTTGCAGACCAGTCACAGCAACACCATCTGCTCCGAAATAGTACCAGTCACTTGGATTATCACCTTGGGCAAAGCGGTTAGCAGCAGCGTTACCTGAATCCTTATCAAAGTAACGAAGTTTACCATCTTTGGCACGCGCAATCTTGCCTTTGACTTGGTAGCCGTTTTGGTCGAAGAATTGCTGATTGCCGCCCATGGTTACCAGACCTCTAGCCATGACACCCTTGGCATCAAAGTAACGCCAGCTTTGACCATCAGTAGTGTAGTAACGGTTGAGAACTTGGGCGCCAGTCTTATCGTAGTAGTACTGATTGCCGTTTTCATCTTCACGGAGAGAGTCTCGCAACTGAATACCATTCTTGAGGAAGTAGAGCTGTTTGCCGTCAATTTCTTGCGCGCCTGTCACCAGATAGCCACGGTTGTTGAAGTAATACCAATTTCCATTTTCATCTTGGATAAAGGCATTCTTAGCCTCATATCCACTAGTTGAATAATACTTAGTACCATTAGCATCACTAACAAATCCAGTAGAAGCTTTCTTATTAACTAATTGCTTAGGCAGTACCATCTCACCATTCTTGTTATTGAGATATTCGTTGCTAGCCCAATCTTTAAGAACATAGTAAGCTCCGCGTCCCAAGATATTGGTACCGTTGAAGTGTTTAGCTGACCACTTGGTAATCTTCTCATCAGTCGTCATCTTTTGACCGTTAGAAATTTGTACTCGTTCAAAGATTTCTGGGTATTTAGCTTTGAGTTCATCCAAGAAGGCTCCACCATACTTGCCTTGATAGTCTGTACCATTCGTTCTAGTATTGGCAACGTAAAGTTTTTCCTTGATTTCTGCGCCTTCACGGTAGGTTCCATAGTTGTTGACACGAGTTGCCGTTACCACTTCTTTACCTGGCAGGTTGTATATTTGGTCTGGCACCCAGTCCGCAATGGCTTGGATATTGACACTGTGAAGAGCACGGAGAGCATTGAGCAGGTCATTTAAAGAACCATATTTATTGTTCTTGCTCATTGCCATATCATAACGGTCTTCAAAGGCATAACCATTCTGGATGATAGAATCTAGGAAAGTGCCATCTTGGCTAGACACATACTGAGGCGGCAACTCAAATGAAGTCACTCCCCATTCCTTGAAGAGGTTGACATTTTTAGCAATGACTTTATTGGTATATTGGTCATCACGAGTTGCAAAGTCTTGGAAGTTAGAGAAGCCTTCGTAAATCAGCTGAGAATCAAGGGCTGCGCTAGATTCGTAAACCTGACCGCTGGCATTTTTCTTCTTGCTGGCTGTTACACGAGCATCCTGATCTGCCTTAGCACCAACTGGTACCCAAACAGCCAGATAACCAGAAACTTGGACATTACTGTAGCCTGCGATATCATTCATATCAAAGGTCAAAATACCATTGGCATCTGTCTTCTTCCAGAGGGATTGCGGTACTTCTTCGTCAGTTAGATAGCGGGAAATGCCATCTTTGGTCGTCAAGAGTACAGGGCGGTAGTATTGATTCTTATGGGCTGCTCCCATATTGACTTGCAGTTTATCCCATTCGTTCAGTTTCAGGTTAGGGTTGTTAGAAGCAATAACAGCCATCCCTTGGGTGCGGGTCTCTTCTGTTCCTTCATCCGTTGCTTCGTTGGCACCAGTACCGTAACGAACAGAGGTCAAAATACCATTGTAAGACCATTTATCAGCCTCACGAGGTACACCCATATAGGTGACTTTCATATCCTGACCGCCGGCTACATACTTAATACGAGCTCGCAACAAGGCGTCAATAGCGTCGTAGTAAGGAGATTTTTTCTCCATGTATTGGCCATCATCTGTGTAGAGATCACCATAGTAGACCCGAGTGATAGAGTCTTTGTTGGAGAGCATGAGAGCATGAGCAGTTGGGATATTGAACTGCGTATACTTCTTATCTGCCTTACGCATATCTTCGTTGTAGATTTTGAAGGCTTGCTTAAGCTCATCCATGGTAAAGGTCAAACCATCCGTATTTGGATTGATATTTTCCCGGATGATGTCGGCAATAACGGTTTGTACTTCACTATCATGTGCCCGGACAAAGATATAGTTGGCCATCCGCTCGCCATTTTTCTTTTCAGTAGAACGGTCATTCAAACTATTAGTAATCGTTGGCTCTACACCGCTACGGATAGAAAGCTTACGCATGAACGAATAAAGCAAGGATAGACGAAGCTTATTATCAATCGGTAATTGTGCACCCTTGGTGTCTTTGTTGTAGTCAGGGTCGTTGTCAGACCAAGCTTCCAAGATAGACAGATGCTTAATAGCCTGCTCTTCACTTTCTCCGACCTTGTAGCGAGACTTGAAGTAGTCAGAGGCAATCTGAAGCAAGTCCGCATTGACATTGTCCACCGCATCGACACGGACTCCGTCAAAGTTAGCAGTCGGATCATTGGCTACGATACTTCCGAAGTTCATCATAAAGTGCAGCCAGTTGAGTTGCTCAGCCTGAACAGCTGGATTAGAGTTGTCAAAGTCGTTAGCTAGCAGGAACTCATAACCACCGTTTGACTTGTCAATGAAGTACTTAGGTGTACCAGTTTGACTGGTAGGTGTGCGGTTGAGGATGCGGTACTTAGAATTAGCATGAGAAGTCTTCTCACTATTGGTATAAAGCAGAGCGCCGCCTTGCAAGTGGTCCTTATTAGTACCAGTTGTTTCAGACTCTGTCTTGATATTCCAGTTTGGCTGAGTTTTGACAAATGCGCCCATCAGCGTTCTCAGCCATTTAGTATCGCCGTCTTTACCGATTCTTTCTTCAATTTTGCGCTGAACCTGCTGAGAAGCACCTGTCAGGATAGCTTGTTCCACTTTGTTTTCAAAAGCTCCTGCTCCCAAACCTTGCTGGTTCATATAGTTGAGATAGCTAACCTGCGTTTGCTTATCAGGCCACCAAGCCATTAAAAGCGGACGCAAGTCAGTCTCTGTAGACTGAGTCCATGTTTTTCCATCCTTGAGGATAGCTTTTGGACGATACCAGCTATCTGCTGTCAAATAGCCATCAACTGTTTCGATGTCCTTGTCCGTTGTACCATGGAAGGCATTCATTCTGGTAAATTCATTATTAAGACTGCTAGTACCTTGCTGGAATTGATACTCAGCTGAATCAATCAAAGCTCCAGTCTCTGCATCGAAATAAAGAATTTTTCCATTGAGCTCAACAGCGAAATTCTTTTTAACTGTGCCGTCGTCCTGAACATAGTATTTCTTGCCATCAATGGTCTTGATGTGAGCTAGCACATCATCATCATGCTCAGTATTAACAGGCGCCGCTTGAACTTGAGCAGCACGCATTCTTTCAGCTATAGCTCCCTGTCTTTGAGCCGGTTCTGGCAAGCGATCTTTCTTTGCAACCTTTGGATTTGCAACAATCTTGTCTGTAACAGTCTTCTTTGCTTGTTTGTCAGCAGTTGCTGGACTTGCTTGTCTATCCTGAGCAATTGCTGCAGTTTTAGCAGTTTCTGATGTTGCATTAGCTACTTTTGCTTCTTCAGCAACGGCTGCCTTTTCTGCAGTTGCTGCTTCCACCTGCTTTGCTGGCTCTTGAGCATCGGTTTTAGCTGCTGCCTCTGTAGTTGCTGCAGCTGCTTCAGCTGTCTTTTCCATGCTTGCTGGACTTGCTGCGGTAGCTCTGTAAGTTGCTTGATCCGCAGAAGCTGTTTTTTCTGCTTCTAGTTTAGAAGGTGTAGTAGCTTGGGCTTCAATCGCCTGCTCTGAACTACTGCTCTGAACGGGTGCCTGATCTTTAACGGCCGCTTGTTCAGCATCATCCGCATGGACAATGCCTGCTTCAAGACCAAGTACTTTTGGTGCTACGAGGAGTGATAAAGCAGTCACACCAATAGCTACCCAGTTCTTCTTAACTTTATGCATTTTATAATGAATTTTTTTCTCCATCATAAAACCTCCTTTTGAAATTAATATAAAGTTTTACCCTTATTTTAGTATATTTTTAGAAATGAGTCTATTTTATTTGCACATCTGCAACTGAGAACGGCAAATTCTTTCAAACTGAGCTTTGAGCTTCTGGGCAACACCGAAGGAATCTAAAAATTCTAAAAAAGCTAGGCATTGCTCAATATCACTCAGAGCATGGTTATTCCCAACCTTGTAGGAATAAAGAGCCCTATGATATTTAATCAGCATCCGATCATAGAGATCTGTCTCAGGAATTTTAGAATGGTCAAGATAATTGAGGAATCTCATAGCAACCTGCAAATGGTTTCCCTCTATGCAGACGCTGATAACATTAAGCAGCATCTTGATAATACGCCGGCGGTTCTCTGGTAGGTCATTATAAAACTGGGTGCGATTAATCATCTCACTAGCAAAGGTCTCCAGTGTTTCCAAGGTCAATAGATCCACACTATTAGTAAAGAGCCAGAGTTCATAACGTCCCCACTCCTCGACGGAAAAGAGATAATCAGTCAACAATTCTGTATCTTTCTTGCTAATCTGAAAATCTGGACTGCAGGAAGACAATACTGCTCTAACAACAATTGTATTGAGCCTATAGTTCTTCTTCTCAGGGAACTTTTCAGCCAAAGCTTCTGAGCTAGCCAAAATACTTTGGAGCTTGACGACATTGTTTTCTTGATAAGCATCAGCTACTTTTTTTGAGAAAAGCGCATCATCTGCCTCAATGTAGTTATGGTAAACATACTGGAACTCGTCTAGAGAAACAGCCATATTCTTTAAGCAGCAATAGAAAGAATCAAGCGTGATACCGCTGACTCCCCGCTCAAAACGGGACAATTGAGCCACTGAAATATCTCCGGCCGCCGCTTCTTTAAGAGACATGTTTTTTGATTCTCTAATGACTTTGAAAATTTTTCCAAATGTTTTCAACATACCGAACCCCCGGTTTCATATATGCAATAAAATTTTTTACTAAATTTAATGTACTAGTAATATATTTCTGTTTTGTTACAAAAAAACTACTTTGTATTTCTAAATGATACAAATAGATTAACTTGAACAATAAAATAACTCAATATAGTGATTTTTTCTGAAAATTTTATGGTTTTCAAGAAAATGCTAATTTTACAAGAAAGTCAGGAGGGTTCAACCTGACAACTTGAAAACACTGGCTTTTTTAAATCTAGCTTCCTTACTTATACAAAAATAAACTTGGATAATCTAAGGTTTATAGATGACTGAAATAAAACTGTAACAAAATCTAAACGAATATTTTTTAGACATGAATGAAAGGAAGTAAAATGAAAAGGACTTAGTCCTGGACAATACAGAACTAAATCCTTTCGCTACTTATTTATCTAACTTTTGGAAATAATTTAAGTTTCCTTGGTTTTACATATGCCTCAAGCGCTCCACTCGTTCTGAGATAGGAGGATGCGTATAGAAGAGTTTCTTCAGTCCGCCTTCTTTTTTGGGATCGCTGATATAGAGAGCTGCGCTTGCATCATCGACATGATGTTCCATAGGCTCGCTGCGATCCAGCTTGAGCAGGGCATTAATCATCCCTTGCGGATTGCGGGTCAGCTCTACACTGGAAGCATCAGCCAGAAACTCCCGCTGACGAGAAATGGCCAACTGCACCAAGGTAGCTGCCAGAGGAGCTAAAACGATAGCAATCAGCGATACGATAAGGAGAATAATTCCCAAACCACTATCGTTATCTCGATCATTACTACTGCGCCGTCCGCCACCAAACCACATCATGCGGCCAGCTAGGCTAGACAACAGGGTAATAGCACTGGCCAAAGCCACAGCAATCGTTGAAATTCGAATATCGTAATTGCGAATATGACTGACTTCATGGCCAATCACTCCCTCAAGCTCCTCACGATTCATGATTTGCAAGATACCTGTCGTTGCTGCGACAGCTGCATTTTCTGGCTTAGAACCAGTCGCAAAAGCATTGGGAGAGGGATCCTCTACGATATAGACACGTGGCATAGGAATCTGAGCGACCATGGCCATATCTTGAACAATATGATAGAGCTCAGGCGCTTCCTGCTCAGAGACCTCGCGAGCCCCATTCATAGCCATGACCACTTCTGTAGACTGAAAAATCATCACTCCGGCATAAATCGCTCCGATGATCAAGGCTAGCAAGACACCACCTACAGCAGACCGCAGCCAGAGATAGCCAATAGCTGCTCCAAGGAGAGCCAAGAGACCGAAAAAAGCGATAAGGAGGAGCCAAGTCCTCCTTTTATTGCTGGCAATTTGATCAAATAACATCTTAGTCACCTAGTCCAGTGCTGCCAAAGTCAACTTTTGGAACAGCCTTTTCTTCTTCTGGTGTCTTGAGGAAGTCCGCAGCTTTAAAGCCAAACATTCCTGCAACAATATTGCTTGGGAAAGTTTCCAGCTTGACATTGTAGTTGCTAGTTACTGAATTATAAAGCTGACGAGAATAAGCAATTTTATTTTCAGTATTGGTCAGCTCTTCCTGCAACTTCAGGTAATTGGTGTTAGCTTTCAGATCTGGATAGCTTTCAGCAACTGCAAAGATTCCAGAAATCTGACGAGAAAGGGCGTCACTTGCTTGCATGGCTTCGGCTGGTGAAGCAGCTGAAGCTACCTGGTTGCGCAGTTGGGTTACCTTTTCCAAGGTTGCCTGCTCGTACTTGCCATAGCCCTTGACCGTTTCCAAGAGGTTGGGAATCAAGTCATTACGGCGTTTGAGCTGCACATCGATCTGACTCCAAGCTTCCTGAGTCTGCATGCGGCTTTTAACTAAGGTATTGTACGCACCAACGACAAAGAATGCTAAAACCGCGACAATAATAAGGATAATAATAAAAGTCATGATATACTCCTTCAATTTTGATTAGACTTATTATATCAAAAAATAGTGGAACTGTCTTTATTCTTGACATGGATTTAGAAAAGATGTATGATAAAGGAAAGAATAAACCGACTGTCGGTCGAATAAAATTTTACTACCAAAAAGGATGCAAACATGGCCAATAAAAAAGACTTTATCTTAGATACTGCTCAGAAGCTTTTTATGGAGCAAGGCTTTGACCAAACCTCTATCTCCCAGATTTTAGAAGCAACTCAAATCGCCCGCGGTACTCTCTACTATTACTTTTCTTCTAAGGAAGAGATAATGGATGCCATCATTGAGCGAACCATTGAAAGAGCATTTACAGCTTCCCAAGCCTTTGCTGATAATCGTGGACTGACTATTATAGAGCGGTTGGTTGGCAGCATGGCTGCTCTAAATCTTAATCATCAAGAGGGAAAGGAAGTGCTGCTGCATCTCAATCAACCGCAAAATGCGCTCCTGCACGAAAAGACCAATCATATTCTTCTTGAACGGGCGCCTCAGATTTTACTCCCCATCATCCAAGACGGCATCACCGCTGGAGATATGAGAACCGACTATCCCTACGAAAGTCTGGAAATGATTCTTACTTATTCATTACACGTTTTTGGCAGCAGCTTTCAAGCACTTCCCCCAGAAAAACAGCAGCAAAAAATTCAGGCTTTTCTCTATTTTTTAGAAACTCTTTTTCACAGCCGGAAAGGCTACTTTGATCCCTTTCTAGACTTGATTCAGACTCAAAGCAGCTAGAAAAATAAGCACTAGATTCACTATTTACACTTACTTGACATCACAAGATTAGGAGGCAACTATGAAACAATCAGGCTTTAGACTCTTTTTATTGATTTGGATAGGAAGCTTCATCTCGGAAATCGGCTCTGGTATGACTTCTTTCGCTTTAGGAGTTTATATCTTCCAGCTGACCGGTTTGGTTTCTGTTTCTTCTTTTGTTACGCTTTGTGCTTTTCTACCCGGTCTTTTGGTTACTCCTCTGGCTGGAATTCTGGCAGATCGCTATGACCGAAGATTGCTGATGGCTCTGGGGGATGGTCTGTCAGGCTTAGGAGTTCTCTGGATTTACTTTAGTCTGAAGAATCCTGCTTTGATTTTTATCTGTATCGGAGCTGCCATTAGTTCGCTCTTTTCAGCCTTGGTCAATCCGGCCTTTCGAGCTACGATTTCCGACTTGCTGCCGGAAGATCAGTTATCAAAAGCAACTGGTTTGTCCCAGATTAATGGCATTGCCCGCTATCTGATTTCACCAGCCTTGGCTGGAATGATTTTGGCGAGTGGACATATCAGCACGATTCTGTTGCTGGATTTTTCGACCATTTTCGTGACAGTAGCCTGCACCTTGCTAGCCCGACGGGCCATTCATTCACAAGTTTATAGCAGTGATAGCCGTTTCTGGGCTGATTTCCTTAAAGGTTTTCAAATCGTCTATGGAAAAAAAGGCATCTGGTTTTTAGTCTTAGCTGGAACAGGCTTTTCCTTCTTTCTGGGAACAGTCCAAATCCTGCTTTCTCCCTTGGTGCTAGCTTTCGCAGATGCCAAAACAGCCGGCTTGGTCATGACCATCTCCAGCAGCGGGATGCTGATAGGAGGCTTGGTTCTGGGGATAGTTGCTATCAAAAAACACTTCCATCGTATGCTCTGCTTCTCACTATTTCTACTAGGACTCTTCATGGTTGGGCTGGGAATGAAGGAAAATTTCATCTGGATTTGCTGCTTTGGCTTTTTCCTCTTTGCAGCCCTGCCTTTCGCCAATACAGCCATTGACTATCTAGTCCGCATCAATATTAACAAAGCCGATCAAGGCAAGGTCTGGGGGACCATCGGGATTATTTCTCAGCTAGGCTATGTGCTAGCTTATGCCGGCATGGGTTGGGTCGCGGACACTCTTTTCAAGCCCTCACTGACTTACTTTGGCTGGCTGGCAAATTCTGTCGGAAAAATCATAGGTTTCGGAGGAGGCAGAGGCTACGGTCTGCTCTTTATCCTATCCGGTATCTCTATCAGCATCGGCGCTTATCTGCTCTCCCGAGCACGTTCAGTAAAGGAGCTGGAATATGTTTCAACGCTTGATAAAAAATGATTTAAAAGAAAACAAAGTCAGCATGCTAGTCATTGGGCTTTTCCTGCTTTTGACTCTGACTCTGAGCTTTGCAGCTACACGCCTGACCGTCAGTCTGACTAGCTCAATTGAGCGCTTTGTAGAAACAGCTAAAAGTCCTCACCTGCTACAGATGCACAGCGGAAGCGTCGACCGAGAACGCCTGCAAAACTTCGTCCAGCAACATGCTGAAATTGCCTCTTGGCAGCTGACAGACTTTGTCAATGTAGAAGGGTCAGCCATCCGTATCAATAGGCAGGACTCGCTTCAGGACAGTTCCCAAGATAATGGCTTTTCCAGTCAGAACCAAAACTTTGACTTTCTGCTGGATCAGAATAACCAGCCAGCCCAGCCTCGGCCGGGGCAAGTATATATCCCGCTCTACTACTACAACAGCGGAAAAATCAAAATCGGTGACCGAATAAAGGTCGGCAAGCTACAACTGACTGTCAAGGGCTTTATCCGCGATGCCCAGATGAATGCTGGTCTAGTCTCCTCCAAACGCTTCCTCATCTCGCAGGCTGATTTGCAGACTCTGAAAAAAGAAGCATTTGCATCTAATGAGAACCTGATTGCTTTTCGAGTGTATAAGCTTAGCCAGATCTCTACCATCGAGCAGGCCTATAAAAATGCCGAGCTCGAGTCCAATGGACCGCCTATGATTACCTATCCGACTATCAAGATGATTAACGGCTTCAATGATGCTCTAGTCATCCTAGTCATGGGGCTGCTAGTTGTGGCCATCATCGGCATCACCTTTCTCTGCATGCGCTTTGCCCTCTTGACCAAGATTCAAGAAGACCTGCAGCAGATTGCGGTTATGAAGGTAATGGGGTTGCCCCAAAGCTTTATCAGCAGGGTCTACCTGACCAAGTATTATTTCTGCCTAGCTCTTGCAACCATCGTAGGCTGGGGACTATCCTTTCTCCTGAGTACTCCTTTTAAAAAGCAGATGGCACTGTCTATGGGGCAAAACTCGACGCCATTCTATAGCTATCTTTTGGAAATGCTAGTAGCTCTGTTGCTCTGTCTCTTAGTCTTCTGGCTGACTGCCCGGCCTCTCAGCTCTTTTAAGAAACTGACTCCCGGCCAAGCTTTAAGATTAGCTTCTTCCAACAGTCTGACCGAGACTCGTTATACTCCGAAAATGGGATTACCGCCTATCCCCTTCTTAGACAGACCCTATTTCGCTCTGAAAATAATTCTCAATCATAAAAAACTCTATTTGACTATCTTGTTCATTGTCAGTTTGATTAGTCTGCTTATCCTGCTGCCAGCCAGTCTCTACAGTACTGTGATGGACAAGAACTTCATTCAGTATCTGGGAGCTGGTCAGGCAGATGTGTTGGTTGATATTTCTCAGACTGAAGATATCGATACCAAGGCTACCCAGCTTCTGAAAGAACTGCAGGTAGACAAGGATATCGCAGAAATTAATCAGTACCAGAGCCAGAATTTCTCCTATCAAGACCAGCAAGGTCAGACCCAGCAGTTGCGGGTAACTCTGGGAAACCACGCAGGATTTCCAGTCAAATACAGCCAAGGCCGCTATCCTAAAAACGAGCATGAAATTGCCCTCTCCAAGCTACAGGCAGAGGAGCTCAAGCTAAAAGTAGGAGACAACCTGACCTTGACGGTAGACGGTCAAGTCAGAAAACTAAAAGTAGTCGGTATTTACTCAGACCTGACCTACGGCGGCAAGACCGCCAAGGCTGTCTTTGTGACAAAGCAAGCGCAAACGCTCAATAGTCTGACGACCATCCGTCTTAAAAATCCTAGCAACAAAGCTCAAAAAATCAACGAATGGAAAAAACGCTATTCCAACTATAAATTAACCGACGTAGAAGACTTTTTCCATCAGACTTTTGATGACACTCTAGCTATGCTCCGCCTGATTCAGACCAGCGTTTTCTGGACAGGGCTTGGCATTGTCTTCATCCTAATGACTCTCTTTATCTATATGATTTTCACCAAGGACCAAGCTGACTTGGCACTTTATCGGATGCTGGGATTTGGCAGTGAACGACTCAGGAGCCACTATCTACTCGCCGTCTGCTTCATCTTGATGCTGGCTTTGGCAATAGCCGACCTGCTGCTCCTTAGTCTGGGGCAAGAAGTCTTCAGTCTGCTGCTCAGCAGCTTCGGTATCAGCAAACTCCAGCTCATCACCAATAAGTCCTTTACTTTTCTATGGACACCGCTGGCTCTGCTTCTTAGTGGACTCACAGCAGCACACATCAGTCTCCGAGCGCTGAACAAGCTGGAAATTGGACGCTATCTCAAGGAACATTGACCTTAAGCAGATAGCTTCTGAGCACTTAGTATTTATTTTACACCCGAGGAGAAGCCCATGTTATTAGAAGCACACAACCTCAGCAAAAGCTATCAGGAAAATCAGGAGCCCATTCTCCGTGATTTGTCGCTAGAGATTGAAAGTGGCCAATTCATCGCCATCATGGGGCCTTCTGGCTGCGGGAAATCCACTCTTCTCAATCTTTTGTCCACCATTGACAGACCTGACCAAGGCCAGATTCTTTACCAGGGACAGGACTTGCTGGCCATGAAAGATAGAGACTTAGACCGCCTTCGCAGAGAGTCTTTCGGCTTTGTCTTCCAGCAGGCAACCTTCCTGAAAAATCTCAATATCCTAGACAATATCTGCCTACCGAGTATTATTGGTAAGAAAAGCAGTGAGCGAAAGGCAGCCTATGAGCGAGCCAAGGAGTTAATGGCTCTGACCGGAATTAAGGACATTGCCAACCGCTCTATCCATCAGGTATCGGGCGGCCAGCTCCAGCGAGCTGGCATCTGCCGAGCTCTCATGAACCAGCCTCGGCTCATTTTTGCTGACGAGCCGACAGGAGCGCTCAACTCTCAGGCTGGTCGTCAAGCTATGGAACTCATGCAGCACTTCCACCAGCAGGGCGCAAGCATCCTTCTGGTAACCCACGATGCCAGCGTGGCTACCTATGCCGACAAGGTCCTGCTCATTTTAGATGGCAAGATCAAAAAAGAAGTTCTCTTTGAGCAAACTGCTAATCAAGATGAGCGGCGCCAGCTGCTCTTGGCGGAGCTCAATCAGATTGGCATATAAAAAAAGAGGCCTTTCGGCAGAATGCCGGGGTCTCCTTTTTGTGATATAATAGGATGAATACTGACAAACAAGGATGAAACTATGACACCTCAAGAATTTTACCAGCTCTTAGCCCAGCAGGGAATCGAACTGACCGACCGCCAGAAAGATCAGTTTGAGCGTTATTTTGAACTTCTGGTCGAATGGAATGAAAAAATCAATCTGACAGCTATCACCGAGAAAAATGAAGTCTATCTCAAACATTTCTATGATTCAATAGCGCCCGTTTTGCAAGGCCTGATTGATAATCAAGAGCTTAAACTGCTAGATATCGGAGCCGGTGCTGGCTTTCCTAGCCTCCCTATGAAAATCATCTGCCCCCAATTGGATGTGACTATCATTGACTCGCTCAACAAACGCATCAACTTCCTCAAACTGCTGGCAGAAGAGCTGAAGCTGGACAAGGTTCACTTCTACCACGGTCGCGCAGAAGACTTTGCTCAGGACAAGGCCTTTCGGGCCCAATTTGACCTGGTCACTGCCCGTGCAGTTGCTCGCATGCAGGTCCTATCTGAACTGACCATTCCCTATCTGAAAGTGGGTGGCAAGCTCCTAGCGCTCAAGGCTTCTAATGCTCCAGAAGAACTGGAAGAAGCAAAAAATGCCCTCAACTTACTCTTTAGCAAGGTCCAAGACAACCTCAGCTATGCCCTACCAAACGGTGACCCTCGCTTTATTACGGTGGTGGAAAAGAAGAAAGAAACCCCCAATAAATACCCCCGCAAAGCCGGCATGCCAAACAAAAGACCGTTATAAGAAGAAAAACCAGGCTAGGATTGCCTGGTTTTTTATGTCGTCTTCAATAATTCAATTTGCTTCAGACGTTCTTTTTTTACAGCATCAAAATCACCTGGATACATCTTGTTTATCAAGGTAATAGCAAAATCTGCTGCCCAAAGGCCATGGTATTTGACATGAGGACTAGCTACAAGCTGGGCCATGGTTCGATAAAATTTAACTTTTATTATATCTTCTTCCCCTTTAGCCAAACGCGAAATCCCAAAGCTCAGATTTCTAGCAGCATGATAAGAACTCTCCCCAGCTAACCAGTCATCCATAGCAGTAAGAGCCTCCTTCATTTCTTTTGTAAATGCAAAAGCTGTTAGTTCTGAAAGATAAGCCGCATACACTTGGCAAAATCGAACTACTTCTTGATGTGTTTTTTCTTCATAAACTTTAATAAAATCTTTCTTCAAGTCTGGTACGTCCTCTATTTTCCCCAAAGGTTTTTGATAAGCATAAATATCCATATTTTACTTTCCTCCATCCTATCTCCACGGATTATAAAAGCGGCCGTGATTGACTGCAAAGAGTACAAAGCAAAGCAATAGAAAGGCAACTGCCAGTGCCAGCACCAGCATATCTCGCTGAGTCAGAGCCTGATAGGTGTACCAGGTCCGTTTTTTATTTTTCCCAAAGCGGCGAAGTTCCATGGCTGTAGCAATGGTATTGATGCGCTCTAGCGAGCTGAAAATCAGTGGGATGATAATCTGCAGATTTCCTTTCACGCGCTGAGTCAGTTTGGCTTTCTTGGATAATTCCTGCCCACGCGCTTCCTGAGACATCCTGATCAGGAAGAATTCTTCCTGCAAATCTGGAATATAGCGGAGCGTCAGACTGACCGCGTAAGCAATTTTATAGGAAATACCAAGCTGATGTAGGCTGGAAGCAAACTGACTAGGATGGGTTGTCATGAGGAAAATCACTGCCAGAGGAATGGTCGAAACATATTTGAGCAGGAGATTACAGAGGTAGAACAGCTCCTGAGCTGTTAGATTATAGGCTCCCCAGCCAGTCCAGAGGACATCTTTGGCTCCATAGATATCAACACCATACTGAGGGGCGAAAAGATAGACCATCACTAAGTTAAGAGCAGCAAAGGATGCTGCAAAGACTAAAACAAATGAAATGTCTCGGATGCGGATGTGAGACAGCCGAAAGAGGCAGAGAGACAGCAGGGCTAGCCCCAGCAAAAAGCGAGTATCATAGCTGATCATGGCTGCTACTGATACCAGAACGAAGAACAGCATCTTGCTGGCACCGGACAGACCATGAAGAAACGTTTCGCCTGCATGGTAGCCGATTAATTTTCGCTGATTAAGCATGCTTGTCCTCCTTTTTTCGCATATAAAACTCGGTCAAAGCCAGAGGGTCGGCACCAATCTTCTCAGCCAGAGCAAAGATTGATGTTTCCTTTAGATGAGCCGCCGCAATCAACTCTTGATCTGTCAGCACCTGAGCAGGAGCCTTATCGGCTAAAATCTGACCATCCACCACAACCACTGCCCGATCTGAATAATCCAGCATCAGCTGCATATCGTGGGTAATCATGATAATGGTATGTCCCTGCTGATTGAGCTCGTCTAGAAAGTCCATCATCTCTGTATAATGGCGCTGGTCCTGGCCAGCTGTAGGCTCATCCAAGAGGATAATCTCCGGATTCAGCACCAAGATAGACGCAATGGTCACCCGCTTCTTCTGGCCGAAAGACAGGGCCGAAATCGGCCAACTACGGAATTCATAGAGGCCACAGGTCTTGAGAGCCGCATGGACCCGCTCTTCGATTTCCGCTTCTGCCAGTCCGCGCAAGCGCAATCCTAGGGCCACTTCATCAAAAATCATGGCTGCCGAAATCATCTGATTGGGATTCTGCAGGACATAGCCAATCCGCTCAGCTCGCTCCTTGATAGAGTCTCCTTTGATATCCTGCCCCTGCCAGCGATAGCTCCCCTCAGTCTCAATAAACTGACAGAGGGCCTTGGCCAGAGTTGACTTGCCAGCTCCATTTTTACCAACGATGGCTATCCGCTCACCCTTGAAAATCTTCAGGCTCATATCCTGCAAAATAGGTTTACCGCCACTCTGGTAGGCAAAGGAAACATGCTCTAACTCTAGTAAAGGCTCCCGAGGCTCTTGGGCAGAGTCAGACCAGTCTCTGCCCTCAAAGGTCACATCTGCCAGCTGCAGCTGATTCAAGCAGGACAATCCTTCAGTCTTTTCCACTTCAACGCCTAGCTGGCGTAGAGTGGTAACGTAGAGCGGTTCGCGGATACCATTTTCAGCTAGCAGCTGGGTTCTGAGCAGGTCATCCGGCTGTCCATCAAAGAGGATGCACCCATCATTGACAAGCACTAAGCGGTCTACCAGTCTGTAGAGAACATCTTCTAAACGGTGTTCGATAATCAGAGTCGTCGTTTCCGTCTCCCGATGAAGCTGGTCAATCAAATCAATGGTATCCTGGCCCGACTTGGGATCCAGATTGGCCAAGGGCTCGTCAAAAAGCAGAATAGGACTCTCGTCAATCAAAACCCCAGCCAGACTGACGCGCTGCTTTTGTCCACCAGATAGATCCTGGGGCCGATGCTGCAAAAGCTCTGATAAATCCAGCTTCTCTGACCAGGTTTTGACTTTTTCGCGCATAAGCGACAGCTCCATCACGTCATTTTCCAGCGCAAAGGCCAAATCTTCTGCTACGCTAAGCCCGATAAACTGGCCATCCGTGTCCTGCAAGACCGTGCTGACAAGATTGGACTTATCATAAATGCTGGATTCAAAGGCTAGCTGCCCCTTAATCCAGAGTTGACCGCTGGCCTCCCCTTTATAAATGTTAGGTATAATTCCATTGAGACATTGGCCCAGCGTTGACTTACCGGAACCAGACGGCCCGACAATCAGAACCTTCTCCCCCTCGTAAATAGTCAGATTAATCTGCTTCAGGGTCGGCTCAGACTGGGCCTGATATTGAAAGCTAAAATCTTCAAATTGGATAATTGGTTTTTTCATCTTATTTCTCTATAGTGCCAGAGCGATTTGAATCGCGAGATTGGCAATCTTATCTTTTTCGTCTAAGTCTGCATGATTGGCTAGGTTGCGCATATCCCAAGCTTCCTCAGACAAGTGGTCGGCTGCATAAAAGAACTGGCAGACGGATATCTCTCGAAAAGCTGCTAAGGCCGCTACAGCTGAGCATTCCATATCCACACAGATCGCTCCCTCAGCCTTTCTCTGGCGAAGCTTAGCAGGTGTCTCACGGTAAATGCCGTCTGTCGTCCAGACCTTGCCCTTGCTATGGGAAATCCCGCGCTCATCCAGAAAGGCCGTTAAAAACTCTTGCAGGCCAACATTAACTTCCAGCTCACGGCTAGCCGGCTGGTAATGATAGCTAGTCCCTTCATCACGCAGGGCAGTTGTCGGGATAATAACGGAAGTTTCCTCAATCTCCTCCTCCAAGATACCGCAAGTCCCGAAAAGTACTAACTTTTTCATGCCAAATGCAATCAGGTCTTCCAGAATAGCCACACAGGCCGAGGCTCCAACCGGTGCATTGAAGAGAGCCAGTTCCCGTCCATCCGCGAAAATACGATAGATAGGAATTTCAATATTTGCCATGCTAGTTGTCGTAATCAGCTCATGCTCAAAATCCGCTAGCATCCGCGCAAAAGTCTCTCTGGCAAAGCAGGAGACAGCCGTCTCCGGAAAGCCTTCTATGGATTCATTCAAGTCTTCTGGGTTGATGATGGCCTTGCGACTTTGGTCAAATTCTTCAAGTATCATAGGCTTGCTCTCTTATCCTTTTCTTCCTGATGAAACAACCAGCAGAACTCTGCTGACTTCATCTTACCATTGTATCATAAAAAGGCGGTCTGCTGAACGCTGCCTGCATATTTTCTACATAGCCAAAGCCATAGGCAGACTCTATAGCCACAAATGACGTGAATACTTTGTCCAATGATTTTCCAAGAAAAAAAGACTGGGCATAACTCCCAATCTTATCTTACATAAGGGCTGTTGCAGCAGTAATCAAGCCAAATACGATGCCCGGCATATTAGCCGCTGCCAAAGGAATATCCCGCTTCTCTTTAAATAGACCATAAATGACCCAGAGAGTACAGTTTAGAGCAGCTACTGAAGGCTGGATAAAGTCACCCTTATTGCCAGCTAGATTATTCATAATCTGTGGGATATAGGAAACATACATCATAACAGACATAAACGTGGCCACCCAGCCCAAGATTAGCATGTGTTTTTCTTTCATTTCGTTCTCCTTTTTATAAAACTGACCTCTATTCTATAGCTTCTTTTTGAATTTTTCAAGATATTTTCAATAATGTTATCAAAACGAAAAGAGTCACAAAATTGTGAGAACTGCTGACAGACCTAAAAAAGCCGCCTTTTGGCAGCTCTGTTAAGATTCACAAAGTAGATTTTCCTAGCGCTAAAACTTCGGTTCTCCCTCGGGAAGTTGATCCAAAATAGCTTCCAGTTCCAGCCGATTGAGTGGCTGAATCCGGATCTGGCTGGAATCCAGATAGGTGCGGTGAGTCTCTGGAATCTTCTCCAAAAAAGCTTTTAAATCCTTTGTTGTCAGATATTTATAGCCCTGCGGACTGCTGGCATCCTCTATCAGGATATGAAGATGCCATTCCATATCTTGACTAGCACCGCTCTCAATCATCTCTTTAACCAAGTAGCCCTTGGGCATGGGCTGAGTCGGAAGGACTGTATCCACTCCTTCTGCCAAGACATAAGAACCTAGGTATTTCCCGCTCTGATCCTTATAATACTTCGGAGTAGAAAATTGACTCTCAACCTGCTGCATCTCGGCCATCTGCCTGCCAAACTCCTCCACAGGATCTTCAGCTTTGAATAGTTCCAGAAGTTTTTCCTGCGACATGTACAAATCATGAGCATAGCCTTCAAAAACATGCATAGGCGCAGCTGCAACTCTGGCATCGTTCAGGCCATAGAGAATATCCGCTTCAAAATCAATATTAAAAATCCCGTCAGCAGTGTAAGTGGTGCCGTATTCTTCGACAATATCCTGCTTCATCTTCTGAGCCAAACGACTCATGAAGAGAATAGCTCCTTTCCAGTCGCCTATCGTCGATGGTGTCAAAACGCGGACCTGGTAGGTTTCCCGGTCTGGCAGATAATAAACTTCAAAACCACGGCCTGCCCCTTCCCAGTAGACAGCCAGAAAAGTTCCGACCTGATCCAAGGATTGATAAGCCTTATCTCCCTCGAGGCCTACGACCTCCAGCCCTTCCACCAAGGAAACTAGAGACAGGGGTGTCTCGACCGCCTTATAGCTAAACAAACCCTTTCGGTTCTGAATGTAAAAAGAAATACTCATACCATGCTCCTTTCTAACGACAAAAGCTTTTCAGAAAGCGAGAAAATGCAAAAACAACACTCAATACTGGTACAAACTAGCTTTTCTCAAAGACTTTTAATAATAAACCCCATTCTTAAAACGGACTCTGGTATTAGTATAACATTTTTGGAAGAAAAAGACGAAAAAACCTGTATCCATGAAGAGACTTTCCAACTGAAAACTTCATCAATACAGATTCTAAGAATATATTTGAATTTCATAAAAAGGTAATGAATAAACTTCTAAGAGAACAAAACTCATTCTGAGTACTTCTTACTTTTTATCCTGCTGTGTCAGCTCCTGATTGTAGGCCAAAGCTAGCTTGATCCAGTAAGACAGTTCTTTTTGTCCTTCGCCATCTAAATCAATATAGCCATGATAAAGCCTATTCTTCATCACTGTGACACTGGCACCATTTTTAGGCAGGACCTGCTTTTCCATTTCCTTACCGATGCGTACCATGACAAGCTCTTGACTTCTCGAACTCACAGTAACGGTCATCTTACCACGGACCATAAAAGCCAAACCACCAAACATCTTCTTCTCTTCTACCTCTTCTTCAAAAACATGAGGAGGAAGTTCAGTAGCTAAAATGGCACGGACTTGCTGGGCTAAGGATTCACTATAAGCCATCCTTCTACCTCATTTCATCACATCCCAGCCGATACCAAAACGGTCAATCAAGCGGCCATAAAACTCTGCGAAAGCTTGTTCCTCTATAGGATAGAGAATTTGCCCACCTTCAGCAAGCTTGGCAAAAAGCTCATCGGCTTCTTCTCTACTGCCTGGGCTCAGAACTAACCATTGATTAGGCTGGTGATCGCTAGGAATAGATAGGTCGTTAAAAATGCCTACATCCTCACCATTCAGGGTTAAGTTTTCCGTATCTAAGGCAATCCAGGCAATCTTATCCCGTTTTTCTGCAGGAAGGTCTGCTGGATCCATCATCTCACTGGCTCGG
>ERZ773090.289-NODE-289-length-34802-cov-4.37695_pt1 | contig 34802 bp, 30 predicted proteins | sample MGYA00580579_ERZ773090 | MGnify/ENA primary metagenome ERZ773090 (study PRJEB29015, sample SAMEA2738014) | human oral metagenome | biome: human oral; feature: human-associated habitat; material: dental | place: China | collected 2132 ... | reverse complement strand
AGTCCACACACGCGAAGCCAACACTGAAAACCTGCAGCTGCCATTTGCTGGCCAGGCCCCGGGCGGCACTGATAGAGGCGCTGTCGGGCGCCAGTTGATTGATTTGTTCCGTACTTAAGCTAATCATTTTTTCCTCGCTCTAAAAAACGCTTCATCCTTTTTTTCCTTACGCTAAAAAACCCGGTTGAACTCGTTCCGGGGGCCTATTCTGCCATTAAAATCGGGGCTTTTTCGGAGGTTTTTATGGCCGGAACGCTCTATGTGGTGGCCACGCCCATCGGCAATCTCAACGACATTTCGCCCCGGGCCCTGGAGGTGCTGCGCCGGGTGGACCTCATCGCCTGCGAGGACACGCGCCACAGCCAACATCTGCTCGGCCACTATGCCATTCGCCAGCCGCTGCTGGCCCTGCACCAGCACAACGAGCGCGCCAACGGCGAAGCGCTGCTGCGGCGGCTGGAGGCCGGCGAAAGTGTGGCGCTGATTTCCGATGCCGGCACGCCGCTCATCTCCGACCCGGGCCACAGCCTGACCGCCCGGGCCCTGGAACGGGGCCTCCGGGTGGTGCCGGTGGTGGGGCCGAGCAGCGTCATGGCCGCCCTCAGCGTCGCCGGCCTGCCGGCCGATAGCTTTGTGTTTGCGGGCTTCATTCCGAGTAAGGCCGGCGAACGGGAGCGCTTCCTTGCTGACTATCGCCGCGAAACCCGCACCAGCGTTTTCTTTGAAACCCCCCATCGCATCGCCGCCAGTCTGGCTGCCCTGGCCGTCGTCCTCGGTCCGGAACGGCTACTGGTCATCGGCCGCGAGCTGACCAAACAGTTTGAGGAAATCGTGCGCCTGCCCCTGGGCGAAGCGCTGTCCTGGTTGCAGGCCGACCCGAACCGCAGCCGGGGCGAATTTGTGCTGGTGCTGGCCGGTGCCACAACGGTGGCCGAGCCCTGGGAGGAGCTGGCCCGGGCGTTGCGGGCCGAGGGGCTGGGGGCGAAAACCATCAGCGCCCTGCTGGCCCAGCATCTCGGCGCCAACAAAAAGGCGGTCTATCAATATCTGCTCGACCGGGCCGACTAACGTTCCGTTTAAGCCCGGCTAAGCAATGGCCCGTCCATTTGGCGCTACAATCGTCACCTGTTTTTTAACCAGGATTATTAATCATGAACTGTCCCCTGAAACGTTTTCTCGCCCCCTACCAGGCCCAAATTCTGTCGCTGCTGCGCCTGGTGGCGGCCTATGCCTTCTTCCTCCACGGCACCGTCAAGGTCTTCGGCTTCCCCATCAGCATGGGCAACGCCCCCTTCAACTGGGCCTCGCTGATGGGCGTGGCGGCGGCGCTGGAACTGGTCGGTGGCGCCCTGCTCTTCGTTGGCCTGTTCACCCGGCCGGTGGCCTTCCTGCTCTCCGGACAGATGGCCGTGGCCTACTTTATGGCCCATTTCTCCCTTTACCCGCTGGCCAAGGGCGGCGAAGCGGCCCTGCTGTTTAGTCTGGTCTTCCTCTATTTCGCCAGCGCCGGCGGCGGCGCCTGGAGCCTCGACCGGCTCTGCTGTCGCAGCCACGCCTAAATAAGGAAGCGGTTGCTTCGCGGCGGTGCCGCTTGCCGCACTTCTTCGCCACTGCGTGGCTTCGAAGCGGTTGCTTCGCGGCGGTGCCGCTTGCTGCACTTCTTCGCCACTACGTGGCTCCGAAGCGCTTCGTTGGAAGCGCTTTTTTTTCGCCCGGCCGGGGGAAGCGCTTCGCCAACGCCCCCATTTTCAGCAACCGGGCCAGGGCCCGCTCTAGCCATTCCAGAATCGAAGCGCTCCCCCGGGGCCGCTTCCCAACCGAAGCGCTTCGGTCTAACCGGCCGAGCCGGTCGAAGCGGTGGCCGTTGCTAGGCAGCTACTCGACGAGGCCTCGTTGGCTTGCTGCATTTCCCTCTTCGCTAAATAGCGAAGCCCTTCGGTTCGATGTTTAGGAGGCCGAAGCGGTTGCTTCGCGGCGTTGTCACTTGCTGCGCTTCCTCGCCACTGCGTGGCTCCGAAGCGCTCCCCTTCCCAGCAACCGGCATAAAAAAACCGCCCGCAGGCGGTTCAAGGGTTAGGGCAATTTCTCCCGCTGTAGCGGCGACAGCTGATGCTTTTCCACAGGCAAAGGTAGCCAATCTTCCCGCTTTGTGCTCAGCACGCTGTAGAGCTCCGGCCGGCAGAGGAAGGCGTGCTGGCCGTCGCTGATGAGATAGCGCTGGCTGACCGGATTGTAGGCGCGCACCTCAAAGCGGCGCTCGTCGATGCTGAAGGCCAGCTTCGGCAGGCTGGCCTCGGGATTTTCCGTAATGGCCGCCAGCGGATAGCGGCCGTCGCAGTAGCTGCGCAGGCGCTCAAACAGGGTGGCGATGCGCTCGGTGTCCACCGGCGCCCCGTCCAGCTGCCAGCGGCCGTCGACGCGCTGGAAATGCAGGCTTTCGCCATTGTCCAGGGTCAGCGTCCGTACCAGCGGCGGCAGCTGCACCAGCGCCGTCGGGGCTGGCCAGAAAATCCACAGCCCATTAATCAGGGTCAGCAGCAGCAGCAGCAGGGCCAGCCGGGCCCAGCGGTTGGCGGGCCGCTTCACCGGGCCTCCCGTCGCGGTCGGTCGCGCCACCACAGGCCCAGGGCCAGAACCAGCGGCGCCAGGCCGAGGCCGAACAGCACCAGGGCCAGGGCCAGCAGGGGTTCATCGCCCAGGGTGATGAACTGGTCGGGCCGTTCGCTGACGATGATTTTATTGACCGCCGCCGGCCGCAGCTCGGCGATGAGATTGTTGAGCAGCTCGCCATTGCCGCCCAGAGACAGATAGGCGGCGCTGGCCCAGTCGCTGTCGCCGAGAATGACGATGTGCTGCTGGCGGCCCGGCTCCCGAGGGTGGGCCCGGCTCAGCAGCCAGCCCAGGGGCAGGGGCCCGCGCCGGTCGCCCGCGTCGAATTTGACCGTGGCCGCGCCGACGTCGCCGCTTTCGGCCCAGCTTTTGTCGTCCGACCAGAGCAGCACCGTGCGCTGCCAGGCACTGTCGCCGTCCTTGAGCAGGGCCACGGCGCCGGGCAGCAGCGGCGAGCGGCTCAGACTGCGGGTGATGGCCGTATCGCCGAGCTCCTCCACCACGAGAAACTGCGGATTGTCGAGGCCGAAGCCGGCGCTTTTGGCACTGACCAGGGTGCCGGGCACGATGGTTAGGCCGCTGATTTTCCGGAGAAATTCCGGCAGATAGCGCTTGCTGCTGTCGGTGCTGTAGAGCAGATTCACGCCCCGGTCGAGGGCGGCGGCCAGGCGGGCCTGGTCGGCGGTGGGAATGGGGTCGGGGTCGGCGATGACGAGCAGGTCGCTGTTGTCCGGCAGCGGCCCGCTGCTGAGCTCAAAGGGGGCGCTGGCCACATCGCCATCGCGCAGCCGCTGGTAGAGGGCGCGCCAGCCGTCGGCGCTGTCGCTGAGATAGGCCCGTTCGCCGTGGCCCTGCAGATGCACCACAAAGCCGGCGGCCGGGGCGGCGCTGTCGAGGAGCACACGCAGCAGGGCCGGCAGACTGGGAATTTCGATTTTCTGGCCGCGCTCCCCCACCTGCACATAGATTTGCCCCTCGGCGGTGATGTTGTGGGCGGCGGCGGCCAGCGGGTTCAGGTCGGGATTGATAAAAACTTCTTCCAGATTCGGAAGATAGCCCTTCAGCGGCCGCAGCAGATTCTGCAGGGCCCGGCGCAGGGGCGGGTGATTGCGGGCGTAGATTTCCACCCGCACCGGCGGCAGAGCCCGAAGCGCTTCGCGCTGGGCCGGGGTTAGGGTCAGGCGCTCCTGGGCCCGCCATTCCCAGTGCTGGGACTGGCGCAGAATCAGATAGTTACTGCTGAGGCTGAAGAGGGCCAGAATCCCCAGAAACAGCCATTTTTTTCCTCGGGACATAGGCATTTTCCAAATGGGCGGATTATAAGGGCTAGAATATTTTTTTCCGTTTTCATGAGGTTACTATGCCCGAATTACCCGAGGTGGAAACCACCCGTGCCGCCCTGGCGCCCAGCTGTCTGGGCCAGACCATCACCGCCCTGGAACTGCGTACCGACGCCCTGCGCGCGCCGCTGGCACCGGATTTGTCCCGCCAGTTCGTCGGCCGCACCATCACGGCCCTGGAACGGCGCGGCAAGCATCTGCTGCTGCACAGCGACGACCCGCAGCTGAGCCTGCATCTCCACCTCGGCATGAGCGGTTCCCTGCGCATCTGCGCCCCCGGCGACCCGCTCGGGCCCTACGACTTCGTGCTGCTCAGCCTCGGCAACGGCCGGCAAATCCGCCTGCGCGACCCGCGCAAATTCGGCCACTGTGGCGCCATCGACCCGACTAATCCGCCGCCGGCCCTGAAAAACCTCGGCCCGGAGCCGCTGGGGGACGAATTCACCGGCGACTTTCTCTTCCGACAGACGCGCAAGCGCACGGCCCCCATTAAAAATCACCTGATGAATCAGGAACATGTGGTAGGCATCGGCAATATCTACGCCGCCGAAGCGCTTTTCCTCAGCGGCATTCTGCCCACCCGGCCGGCCGGCAGCCTCGACGCCGGCGACTGTGAACGGCTGGTGGCGGAAATCAAAGCCCTGCTGAAACGGGCCATCGCCGCCGGCGGGACCACCCTCAAGGATTTTCACAGCCCCGACGGCCGCGACGGCCATTTCATCTTCGCCCTCGACGTCTACGGCAAGGCCGGCCAGCCCTGCCCGCGCTGTGGCACAAGGCTGGAAAATGTGGTGCTGGGGGGCCGGGCCAGCGTCTTCTGTCCCCGCTGCCAGCACTAGGAGGAATCATGCTCGGACAACTGTGGATAATTGCGGCGCCCTCGGGCGGCGGTAAAACCAGCCTGATTCGCGAGATGTGCCGGCGCCTGCCCTTTGTGGTGGAATCGGTCTCCCACACCACCCGGGCCCCGCGCAGCGGCGAGCGGGAGGGCCTGGACTATTTCTTCATCGACGAGGCCGAGTTCCAGCGGCGCATCGCCGCCGGCGATTTCCTCGAATGGGCCTCGGTCTACGGTCGCCACTATGGCACCTCCCGTTCCCAGGTGGAGGCCCGGCTCGAGGCCGGCCAGGACGTGCTGCTAAACATCGACTGGCAGGGCGCCCAGCAGGTGCGCCAGCTGCTGCCGGCGACGCGGACGGTCTTTCTGCTGCCGCCGTCGCTGGAAACGCTGCTGGAGCGGCTCCGGAGCCGGGGCGACGACCCGGAACACATCGAACGGCGCATGGCCGAGGCCGTGGCCGACATTTCCCACTACCGGGAATTTGAATTTGTGCTGGTCAATGAGGACTGGTGGCGGGCCTGCGACCAGCTGGAATTGCTGCTGCGCAGTGCCCGGCTGCTGCGCAGTCGCCAGGAGGCCGATTTGCAGCCGCTGCTCCAACGGCTGGGCCAGGGGCCCCGAACCTAGCTAGAGAACCCCCGCCCGGGGGTTTGCTTTTTTCTCAACCGCCGGCCGCACCGAGCACTGCAATGCTTCCCGGCCGGTGCTACGGAAAAGGGGAAGCGCTTCGCTGGAACGATAAAATCCTGCCGCCGAGAAGGAAGCGCTTCCCCCGCCGGGCCGGATGGCTATGCCAACTCTAAAAAGGGGGAGCGCTTCGTTCCCGGGGGCCAGCGACCGAAGCGCTTCTTCCGTCCCAAGGTTTTCCCACGACCCCGGCCCGATGGCTTAAACCGAAGCGCTTCGTTGTAAAAGGCCCGGCAGGAGTGAAGCGCTCCCTCTCTAAGCCACGAGTTCGTTCCTCAGCTCAGCCATTGGCCATTCCAAAATCGAAGCGCTGCCCCCGGCTCGAGCTTTAAAACGCCGAAGCGCTTCGTTCTGCCGGCCCGTTCCCCCTTCACCTGCCGGCGGCCCGCCCGAAGCGCTTCGGTCTGTCAGCCCCCTAGGGGAAGCGCTTCGGCTTGGGAACGGGCGGGTCCCTGGGAATTGGGGCCGGCCTGCTGGCTTGGGGCAACAGGGTGGTGTTGGAATGGGGCCGGCTTATCCCTTAGAGTGGAGATTCCCTACATTAAGGAGTTGTCATGCGTAAATTAACCCTAATGATTCTCTGCGCCCTCGGCACCGTAGTGTTCGCCGACCCCGGCACCGCCGTCGCCGAACCGACGGTTACGGCCAGTCCGACGCTAACTGTCAGCCCTACGGCCAGCCCCAGCCCGGCAGCGCAGGAGGCCATCTACTCGGATATGGCCATTCACCACCCGGTCTTCGCCCGCCACGGCATGGTCGCCAGCCAGGAGGCCCTGGCCACTAAAGTCGGCGTGGAAATCCTCAAGCAGGGCGGCAACGCGGTGGACGCCGGCGTGGCCGTCGGTTTCGCCCTGGCCGTAACCCTGCCCCGGGCCGGCAACATCGGCGGCGGCGGCTTCATGCTGATTTACGACGCGAAGACCGGCAAAACCACCGCCCTGGACTACCGGGAACGGGCGCCGAAGTTGGCTGACCGGGATATGTTTTTGGATAAGGACGGCAACGCGGTGGAAGAACTGTCCCGCTACCACGGCAAGGCGGTGGGCGTGCCCGGCACCGTCGCCGGCCTGCTGCAGGCCCTGGAGGAACACGGCACCATGAGCCGGGAGCAGGTGCTGGCGCCGGCCATCAGGCTGGCCGAGGAGGGCTTTCCGGTGATGCCGGGCCTGGCCGCGTCGCTGCAGGCCGGCCGGGAGCGGCTGCTGAAGTGGCCGAGCACCGCAAAAATCTTCTTCAAACCCGACGGCAGCCCCTACGGCGAGGGGGAAATTCTCAAGCAGCCGGAGCTGGCTGCCAGTCTGAAGCGCATTGCCGCCGAGGGTACTAAGGGTTTTTACGAAGGGGAAACGGCGGAAAAAATCGTCAGAGCGGTAAAAGAGGCCGGCGGCGTCATGGAATTGGCCGATTTACAAAATTATCGGGCGGTGAATCGGGAGCCGGTGCGCGGCAACTATCGCGGCTATGAAATCGTGTCCATGCCGCCGCCCTCCTCCGGTGGCATTCACATCATTCAGATTTTGAACCTGCTGGAGGGCTTCGACCTGAAGGCCAGCGGCCACAACACGGCCCAGACCATTCACCTGCTCGCCGAAGCCATGAAGCTGGCCTACGCCGACCGGGCTGAGTACCTGGGCGACCCGGACTTCGTCAAGGTGCCGGCCAAGGGCCTGCTCAGTAAGAAATACGCCGAGCAGCTGCGGGCGCAGATTGACCCGACCCGGGCGCGGCCGGCCAGCGAAATCAAGCACGGCCAGCCCCAGCCCTACGAGAGCGACCAAACCACCCACTATTCAGTGGTGGACAAGGACGGCAACGCCATTGCCAACACCTACACCCTGAACTTTAGCTACGGCGCCGGGCTGGTGGCCGAGGGCACCGGCATTCTCCTGAATAACGAGATGGACGATTTTTCCGCCAAGCCCGGCGTGCCCAACGGCTACGGCCTCATCGGCGGCGACGCCAACGCGGTGCAGCCGGACAAGCGGCCGCTGTCCTCCATGAGCCCAACGCTGGTCTTTAAGGACGGCAAACCGTTTTTGGTTACCGGTTCGCCGGGCGGCAGCCGCATCATCACCACGGTTACGCAGATTATTAGCAACGTCATCGACCACGGCATGAACGTGGCGGAGGCGACCAACGCGGTGCGCATTCACGAGCAGTGGCTGCCGGAGGAAATCCGCGTGGAAACGGGCCTGAGCGCCGACACGGTGAAGCTGCTGGAGGCCATGGGCCACAAGGTGGAACGGAAGGCAACCATGGGTTCGACCCAGTCCATTTTGATTCAGCCGGAGGGGCTCTACGGCAGCTCGGACCCGAGGATTGAAGACGCTCTTACCGCCGGTTACTAAAGTAACCAATCGGCGCGAGCCTCTTGCCCTGCGGGTGAAGATGCCCTCACCGCCGGTTACTAAAGTAACCAATCGGCGCAAGCATCTCCCCCTGCGGGTGAAGCTGGCCTCACCGCCGGCCATTGAAGCCACGCTAAATCTTGCCCGGCCCCCATTCGGGGGCTTTTTCGTGGCCGCCGGGCGGGAAGCGCTTTCGCACAGCGAAGTAGCAAGCCGACGCAAACGGCCGCTCCCCCTCCCGGCCGGCGCTGAACCGTGTCAAACTGCGCCCTTTTGCACCGGAGTATCGCCATGACCTTGCAACTCAGCGCGCGCCACCGTCCCCGCTATGAACTGCTGACCTTCTATAAATTCGTGGATTTGCCCCCCCGGCTCCTGCCCCTGCTGGCCCAGGAACATCTGGATTTCTGCCGCGACATCGGCCTGCGCGGCCGGGTCTACCTGGGCAGCGAGGGCATCAGCGCCACCGTCAGCGGCAATCGTGGCCAAACCCACGCCTACCGCCTCTATCTACAGGCCTCGCCCTATTTCCACGACATCGCCGACATCGACAGCAAAGCCAGTCCGGTGGACGGCCACCAGTTCCCGCGCATGAGCGTCAAGCTGCGCGAGGAAATCGTCGCCCTCGGCCACCGGGTAACGGCCGCCGAGGTGGAGCGCTTCCGCCGGGAAATCAGCCCGGGCGAATTCAAGGCAATCCTCGACGGCCCCGAACGCGAGAACTACCTCATTCTCGATATGCGCAACGACTACGAATACCGCCTCGGCCACTTCAAACACGCCCTGCCGGCGGGAACGGTGAATTTCCGCGAGGTGCCGGCGCTGCTGGAACGCTACCGGCAACAGGCCGCCGGCAAGAAAATCATCTGGTACTGCACCGGCGGCATCCGCTGTGAGAAGGCGGCGGTGCTGGCCAACCAGCTCGGCGCCGGCGAGTTCTACGCCCTGCAGGGCGGCGTGGTGAAGTATGTGAACCAGTTCAACGATGGCAACTGGCTGGGCAATCTCTACACCTTCGACGACCGGGTCTCCACGCCGGTGGGCGACGAGCACACCCACCGCACCATCGGCCGCTGCTGCTACAGCGACCAGCCCAGCGACCACTGCGAAAACTGCCGCCACGCCCCCTGCAACGCCCATCTCATCGCCCGGCCGCGCGAGTACCGCCGCCACGGGGGCTTCTGCAGCGCCGAATGCTACGCCGCCGCCCAGGAGGACGGGCTGGTGCGGGCCGTGGCCTGGGACGATTTCGACTATCGCGCCGCCCGCCGGGCCGGCCGCTGGGACGAGCTGCGCGCCCATCTACAGAGTCTAGTGCCGGCCAATCTGCGCTGGCGCCACGCCCATTCCCAGCGGGAGGAGTGTCGCCATGACGATGGCTAATCCCGACGCCAGCCAGAAATACGGCCGCAGCCTGCACGCCCCCATCAGCCTGGGCACCACCTCCGACGACCGCTTCATGCCACCGGGCTATCTGGCCAGCTTTGCCGATGAAGCGCTTGTCCTGACCGACCACGCCGCTGCGCCCGGCAGCGGTGGGGCAACAGGCACGCCAGTGCCTGGGGAAAAACTGGATGGGCACGCGAACGCAGTGAGCGGGCCGGCAAGTTTTTATGACAGGACGCTAGTCCTGACAGAAAAACTTGACGGTCAAAATAATTGCCTCAGCCGCCTCGGCCTTTTCGCCCGTTCCCACGCCGCCCCCAGCGCCCTGCCCTGGGACCGGCCGCTGCGCGCCCGCTGGGAACGTATCCGCGACGACCTGGGCGACTGGGAAATCTTCGGCGAAAACCTCTACGGCGTGCATTCCATTGCCTACACGCGGCTGGAATCCTTCTTCTACGTCTTCGCCGTACGCCAGCGCGGCCGCTGGCTCAGCTGGGCCGAGGTGAAATTCATCGCCGCCCTCTTCGACTTCCCCACGGTGCCGGAAATTCCCATCACCACCCCGCTGGCGCCGGTTCTGCAGGCCGCCCACGGCGAGGACGAGGCGCTGCGCCGCTGGCTCCATTTAAATCTGGGCCTGGACTGGACTGACTACGTGCAGACCGCCGGCCAGCTGGGCGGCCAGGACCCCCGGAGCGGCGCCCCGGCCTGTGAGGGGCTGGTGCTGCGGCGGGCGCGCAGTTTCCGGCAGAATGAGGGGCTAATTAACGTCCAGCCCAACGAGTTCGACAGCCTGTTCAAGCTGGTGCGGGCTAAACACATTAAGACCGATGAACACTGGACGCGCCACTGGCAGCCGGCCAAATTAATCGATTACCAGCGCTACCACTGGGAGGCCCAGCAATATGAATAGGCCGGACTGGCCGGCGCTGACCGCCCGCTACGGCTGGCTGCGGGAACTGGCCACGGTACCGCAGGACCCCCTCTGGCACGGCGAGGGCGATGTGCTCACCCACACGAAAATGGTGCTGGAGGCGCTGCTGACCCTGCCCGGCTACGAAGCGCTGCCGGCGGCTTCCCAGGAGGAATTGCGCTGGGCGGCCCTGCTCCACGACGTGGAAAAGCGCAGCACGACGAAGGAGGAGAACGGCCGCATCGTCTCGCCGAACCACGCCCGCCGCGGCGAATTCACTGCCCGCCGCCTGCTCTACGTGGACGAAGCCCTGCCCTTCGCCCGCCGCGAACGCATCTGCGCCCTGGTGCGCTGGCACGGGGCGCCGCTGTGGCTGCTGGAACGGCCGCGGCCCGAGCGGCTGCTGGTGGCTCTAAGTCTGCGCTGCGACCTGAACGCCCTGGCCCTGCTGGCCGAAGCCGACGTGCGCGGGCGTATTTGCTCCGACCAAAAGGAGCTGCTGGAGCGGGTCGAACTGTTTCGCCTGCTGGCCGCGGAGGCGGGAGTACTGGACGGCCCGGCCCAGTTCGCGACCCCGGCCGCCCGTTTCCACTATCTGAACCACGACGACAGCCCGCGCGACTACGTGCCCTATGACGATGGCCGTTCCTTCCCGGTCTGGCTGCTGAGCGGCCTGCCCGGCGTTGGCAAAGACCACTTTCTGCGTGAACACTGGGCCGGGCCGGTGCTATCTCTCGATAATCTGCGCCACGCCGCCGGCATTGAGCCCACCGATAGGAAGGGCAACGGTCTCATCATTCAACAGGCCAAGGAGGAGGCGAAGCGGCTGCTGCGGGCGCGCCAGCCCTTCGCCTTTAACGCCACCAACATCAGCGCCGAACTGCGCGGCCGCTGGCTGGAACTCTTTCACAGCTACGGCGCCGCCACGGAAATGCACTATCTGGAGGTGCCCTGGCGCCAGCTGCTGGCCCAGAACCGCGCCCGGCCGCACCCGGTGCCCGAGGCGGTCATTGGCCATTTGCTGGCTAAACTGGAACTGCCGCTGGCCGCCGAGGCCGAGCAGCTGTACTATCACGTCCGGGACGAGGAGCCATCATGTTAAAAACTGCTGGAACCTTAGGACCGGCCGGCGCCGGGTGCGGACACCCTGGCCTTCCGGCCGCTGCCGGCGGCCCCGGGGCAACGATTGACCGAGCGCTTCGGCCCGGAGAAAATCGACGGCCTATTTTTACCCCCGACGGGGGCCTCCCCCGTCCCAACCCTGAGGAGACCCAGACCCCATGAAACCTTCGGAACTGCTGGCCCGGCACCGGGCCGCCGTGCTTGACCTTATTGGTCGCTACCACTTCATCAACCCCCGGGTTTTCGGCCCGGACGACCCCGACGCCGCCCTGAATCTGAGCGTGGAGGGCAGCGCCAGCAGCTCGCTGGAGGGCTACGGCGAACTGGCCACCGAGCTGGAAAATCTGCTCGGTCGCACCGTCCATGTGGTGGTGGCCAACCATTTCACCGAGTTTCTGAGCGACGAGCAGCGCGCCGCCCTCGCCGCCGCCCGCCCTTTCTAACCTTCCATTAAGGAGATTTATATGTTGAAAAAAGTCCTGAGCCTGAGCCTGGCCCTGGCCCTCGGCGTCGCCAGTGCCGCCCCCCAGCTGGGCCGCCAGCTGCCGGCGGATACGCTGTTCTACGGCCATCTGCCCTCCCAGTGGCAGCTGCTGATGCTGCAGAGCGACCGCGACCCGGCGCCGCTGCAGGAGCAGTTCCAACGGCTGCGCCAGCAGCTCCTCAGCCTGGACAGTCTGCCCAGTCTGGAAAAGCTGCAGCTGCCGCCGGCCCTGCTGCCGCTGCTGCGCAATTTCGCCGCCCAGAACAATGGGCCGCTGGAGCTGCTGATTCGCGAGAACCGGGACGGCCTCTATCTGGGCCTGACCCTGGAACACAAGGACCCGAAGCGCTTCGCCGCTCTGCTCGATGATTTTGCCGCCGTCATCAAGTCCAAGCGCGAGGGCGACGACCTGAAGGGCGAACTGAAGGTGCACACCGACCGAGTTTGCTACCAGTTCAACCCAGACAGCGGCGCCGCCCTGCTGGATTTCAACTGCCAGGGCGAATGGCAGCCCGCCGCCGAACTACCCCTGGCCCAGGCGGCCACTAGGGTGGACGACAAAGAATTGCTGCTCTGGTGGAGCAACCGCGACAACCGGCTGTTCCAGAGCAGAAACGATAGAAATGCCGAGCGGGACAAGTTTATGGGCCGCTTCGGCGCCGCCCAGCTGCGCTACAGCCAGGACAAGGAATTGACCCTGAGTCTGCTCAACGCCAACCCGGATAGCTCGCCGCGCTGGCCCCAGGTCAGCCTGCCGGCGGACTTCCCGGTTACGGAGCAGCTGGAGATGGCGGTGGGCTTCCGGCTGCCGACGGCCGACCAGTGGCAGCAGCTGGCACCGGAGTTCTACGGCCAGCTGAGCCAGAGTCTGGAGAAATCCGGCATTGCCCCGGCGGACTGGAGCGCCGCCACCGCCGGCGACTGGGCCCTCATCAGCGACCGCAACGGGGTTTTCCTGCTCCAGCCGGCCGCCAACACCGCCGCCCTGGATAGGCTGCTGGACCAGCTGGTCGCCAAAAACTACCTGAGCCGGGAAAGTCTCGGCGGCGGCCTCCAGCATCTGCATATCCAGTGGGGCCGCTTCCTACCCGCCGACCAGGCCCTGGCCCTGAACCTGATGTTCCCGAGCCACCTCTACTACCGCGACGGCGACGGCCACCGGCTCTGGGCCGATTTGCCCCAGATACTGCAGGAGCGCGAGCAGCTGGAGTTCACGAAGAAACTCGGCGACTACTTCGGCGACGAACCGGCCCTGCTGGTGGCCGGCCTGCAGCTGCCCCAGCTGGCCCGGGACAGCTACTATCTGCGCCTGAAGTGGCTGCGGCTGTGGTCGGATTTGGGCACCCAGCCGGCGGCCCTGGCCGAACTGCCCACGGCGGCCACGCTGAAACTGCCGGAACGGTCGCCGCTGCGGGCCCGGCTCCAGCGCGACGAGAACGGGGGCAGCTACCATCTCAGCCTGAAACTGCCCAACGGCATCACCGACACCCTGGCCCTCTACCGCAGCAATGCCTTTATGACGGGCATGGCCGCCGCCATCGTGCTGCCGGCCTATCAGCAGTATGTGGAGAAGAGCAAGGCCAAAGCCGCCTTCAACGAGCCGTTGTTCTAGAGCGAAGCGCTTCTATCAGCAGTATGTGGAGAAGAGCAAGGCCAAAGCCGCCGCCCTCCAGGCCCAGTCGGCCGAAAAATAGGCCCGGCATTGTTTTTGCGAAACCCGGGGAGCGCTGCGGCGCTTCCCTTAATTTTTTTCACGAGGAATGACCATGAAAGACGACTATGACGACGAGCGCCCCTACGGCGACGATGACTTCGACGACCTGGAAGAGGGCGTGGAGAAGGACTACGGCGATTTGGACGACTACGAGCCCGAGGACGATGTGCATGAGCTTGGCACGGACGGCCTGAGCTGGGGCGACGGCGACGACGACGACGGCGGCTGGGCCTATGACGACCAGGACGACGGCGACAACCCCGACGACTGGGGCTATGACGACGACGACAACGACCGCTACGACGACTACTGACCCCGTGGGGTTTTTGGCCGGGTGCAGAACCCGGCCTTTTTTGTGGGCGCGGGGCCCCTTGGCCTGACCCCCCCGGGGGCGGAAAATGGCCCTTTTTGGAGGTTCCCATGAAGAAAACCCTGCTGCTGCTCCTGCTCGTGGCCCACGTCCGGGCCAACGAAGCCACCCCAACCCCGACGACTCCGACCGGGGAAGAACAGAAGTTTGCCGAGGCCCGGGCCGCCGCCGATAAAAAAGATTACGCCCGGGCTCTGGCGCTCTACCGGGAGCTGGCCGCCCAAGGCCACGCCAAGGCCATGAAGGAAATCGGCCTGATGTATGTCTTTGGCCGGGGGGTTCCCCGGGACTATGCCAGCGCCCTGCAGTGGCATGAAAAGCAGGCCGCCGCCGGCGACAACGACGGCTATTGGTATATGGGAAAACTCTATGAGGAGGGCGGTCCGGGCCTCGAGTCGAACTATGCCACCGCCCTGGGCTGGTATGAAAAGTACGCTGCCAACGGCGACGGCAACACCTATTGGCACATGGGCGAACTTTATAAGCAGGGCGGGCCGGGGCTGGAAAAGGACTGGGGCGCCGCCAAGCGGAACTATGCCCGGTGGGTCGCCCGCACCGGCAGCGGTGAAGGCCTGATTGGCGAGCTCTACGAACAGGGCGGGCCGGGGCTGGAAAAGGATTGGGCCGCCGCCTGCTATTACTACCGAAAAGCCGAATGGAAGGACAAGGCCGACCTGGTTTGTCCCCACTAGTCCCCCTTTAATTTTCACCCGCCGGGTTTCAGCACAGCCCGGCTTTTTTGCGCGCCCCGCCGGCCTATTCGCTGAAACCGTTCGCCCCGACCGGCCCCCTCACTGAGCGCTTCTAGCGAAGCGGTTGCTGCGCCACTGCGTGGCTTGCTACTCGCTTCGCTGCGGTTGCTGCGCGACTGCGTCGCTTGCTACTCGCTTCGCTGCGTTTCGATGTCAGCCGTTGGCCTCACTGAGCGCTTCTAGCGAAGCGCTTCGTTATTTTGGAAAAGGGGAGCGCTTCGGTGTTCGGTGCAGGGGAAAGCCGGGCCGGGGCGAAATGGCCAACGCTGAAAACCGGTCGAAATCAACGAAGCGCTTCGGTCGCCGATTCGGGCCTGCTTTTTTGCCGCGCTCGGCCAGTTAAATCAAAGCGCTTCAGGCGGAGCCAGATAAAAGCGCCTCGGCTTCAGAAGCATAGCTCCGAGCTGATTCGGCGAAGCGCTTCCTCCGGCCGAAGGGTTAGGAAGACCAGCGCTCGCCGGGCCAACCCCAACGAAGCGCTTCGCTCGGCCGATTTTCCATCTTGTCCAGCCCCGACCGGTTTTTCCCGGATGAGAAGAGCCTTCGCCCTGGCGAAGCGCTTCGGTGCAGCACTCCCCCGCGTGGCTGGCCCCATTGACCGAAGCGCTTCGTTAGAACGCCAGCATCCGGCGAATTATTTCCTTCAATCCCCAAACCCCGATTGGGGCCGTAGCGTTAAACCCCGACTCGGGGGTCTTTGCTTCTACGAACGAAGCGCTTGGCTATGAAGCAAGAGCCTATCGGACGAAAAACCCGAGCCCGCCCGTCGAAGCGCTTCTTCGGTGCAGGGGAAAGCCGGGCCGGGGCGAAATGGCCGACGCTGAAAACCGGTCGAAATCAACGAAGCGCTTCGGTTGCCGATTCGGGCCTGCTTTTTTGCCGCGCCCGGCCAGTTAAATCGAAGCGCTTCACTGGGCCCTCTGTTTTCCCTGGCTTTTCTGGCCGGCCCGCCCGAAGCGCTTCGGTTTAATCACCCAATGGCTAGCGCCGCTTTCTCCCGCCGTCTCTTCGGCCGAAGCGCTTGGCTCGAAAAAGCCCCTAGGACTCAAGCGCTTCGTTGCTTCCGAAAAAGGGAGCGCTTCCGGCGACGCCAAATCAAAGAGGAAGCGCTTCCCGGCCTGGCCAACCGACCGCCCTTGGCGGCACCAACCGAAGGACGGTGAACCGCAGCGAAGTAGCAAGCCGCTGGCGAAGCGCTTCCCTGATTAATTCAGTGCGCCAGGCCGGAAGGTTTCCTCCGAATGAAGCGCTTCGGACGGAAATAAACGGTGGAGCGTGCTTCGTTCGGTTGCTTTCCCATCTTGTCCAGCCAGCCGCCGGAAAGGGGCGAAGCGCTTCATTCCGGAGAGGCTATTTCTATTTTCTTGGCTGCCGAGACCGAAGCGCTTCACTTTGGGGGAGAAAAGGGGGAGCGCTTCGAAGGTCGTTCTGAACGAAGCGCTTCGCTTTGAGCTTTACCACCGGAAGTGCTCCTGCCCGTGGGAGGAAGCGGGCCGAGGTCGATGTTTTCAAAGCCACCGAAGCGCTTCGTTATTTTTGGAAAAGGGGAGCGCTTCATTCGGGGAAGACGGGAAAGGTGGAAGCGCTTCGGTCGCGCCGGTGGATTTTTCCCCGGCCCGGCGGCGGCCATTGCCGGCTCCTGGAAGGAAGCGCTTCGAGCGGCCGTTCTGAAGGAAGCGCTTCGCTTTGAGGGGCCAAAGGGGGCGGTTGCTTGCCGCTGGGCTCTGTATGTCTCTAGCACTGAGGCGGTGGATGGGGTGAACGCAGCCGGCTAGATGATGTCTTCCACATCCACCCGCAGCAGCGCCGCCAGTCGTTTTAGCACGGCGATGGTGCCGTCCCTATGGCCGTTTTCAATATCCGATAGCTGGGCCGGAGAAATACCCGCCGAAATGGCCAGCTGACGACCCCTAAGGCCGCGATATTCCCGCCACACCCGCAGGGGGTTTTCTGTGCACAGTCTTTTCACTAGGTCATGGGACAGACGCTCTTCGTGAGCCGGCCGGTAGCCGGGCGCCGGGGCTGGGGGTTTGGGCGGACGATGGGAAGATGAATCCATGGGATTACTCCGGTTAAAAAGTGGCGGGGGAGCCGGGGGTGATGCCTAGAGCGGCAGCCGGCGCAGGGCGCGCAGCAGGGCGCTTTCCTCGCCCTGTTCGTAGTAGCGGTAGCGTTCGTAGTCCCGGGCTAGGGCCTGCCAGCGCTGGGCCCGTTCCGGCGGCTGCTGGGCACTGCCCCGGCGCAGCAGCTGGGCCAGGGTTTCACCGGTGGTCGCCCGCAGGCCGCGCCGTTCCAGCCGGGCCAGCAGCACCCGGGCCGCCCGTTCCACCCGGTCGCCGCCCACCGGCCGGCGCCGTTGCCAGAGCCAGGCCAGCAGCAGCAGAGCGCCCACCCCCAGCACCAGCAGTGGCCCCAAAGCCGCCCGGCCGAAGCGCTCCAGGCCGAGCCATTGCAGCAGGCTGTCCTGGTCCTCCTGGCCGTAGTTCACCACGTGCTCCTGCCAGAAGGCATTGCTGGCGTCCCAGGCGGCGCGCAGCCAGGAAACGGTTTCCACGTTTTCGGCCAGCCGCGACACCAGCGAACGGCTGTCGACGCCGGACCGCTGCAGAGCGGCGCCGCTGAGCCGGGCGGCCTCGATGCGGTAGGGGGCGACGGCGGCGGTGGGGTCGAAGCGCTGCCAGCGGCCGTCGATGTAGAGTTCCGTCCAGGCGTGGGCGTTCTCCTCGCGCACGGTCCAATAGCCGTTCAGGGCGTTGCGCTCGCCGCCCTGGTAGCCGGTGATGACCCGGGCCGGAATGCCGACAGTGCGGGCGGCGATGGCCAGGGCGTTGGCATAGTGCTCGCAGAAGCCGATGTGGCCCTGGGGGGAAAAGAGAAACTGCTCCACGTCGCCCATGCCCGGCGGCGGTTCCAGCGAATAGTAAAACTCCCGCTGGGCCAGATAGTTGAGGAAACCCTGGGCAAAGCCGGCGTCGCTGTCGCCGTTGGCGGCGCGCAGGGACTGGGCCAGGGCCCGGGTCTGGGGATAGTCCCGGGGCAGGCGCAGGGCGTCGCGGCGTTCGTCCGGGTCGAGCTGGTTTAGCTCCGGCTGCAGAATGGACAGCAGGCCATAGCGGCCCTTGACGTCCCGGCCCTCGGGCAGGCGCAGCTGGAAGGCCTTGCCCTGGAGGGCGACGGCATCGACGCTGACCGGCACGTCCAGGCCGGTGAGCCATTGAATGTCGCGTTTCACCGGGAACCAGTCATAGCGAATGGCCTGCTCCGGGCGGAAATCCAGCCGTTCCGGGGCGCTGTAGCTGTCCTGGGGCCGCTGGGTCCAGTTGAGGCCGTCGAAATGCCAGAGCACCGGCCCGCGCCAGTACATTTCGCGCGGTTCCGGGCGCAGGCCCTCATCAAATTTCACCCGGAAGACCACCTCGTCGGACTGGGCCAGGCTGGCCAGGTCGCCCATGGACATCTGGTCGCCGAGGCCGGTAACGCTGGCATTGCGCGGCTGGGGCACGGCCCAGAGCGGGGCAATGCGCGGGAAGAGGAAAAACAGCAGCACCGCCAGCGGCAGGGCCTGGAGCAGGGCCCGGCTCAAATGGCGGCCGGCCGGCCAGCTCAGCCGGGCGCTCTGGTTATCGACGAGCAGATAGAGGCTGGCCCCGAAGACCGCAAACAGATAGCACAGCACCAGGGCACTGCGGCTGTACATCAGCGTCGCCAGCAGCAGCAGCAGCTGGATAAGGAAGAGCACGTTGCGGTCGCGCGGGTTGCGCGATTCCAGCATCTTGGCCACGGCGGTGGCGGTGAGGAAATAGATAAAGGCCGTGGTGAAGCCGAGGCGCATCAGGTTGGCGGCGATGTAGAGGAAGGCCGCCAGCAGGGTGAGCCAGGCCAGCAGGGCCTGGAGCCGGTAGCTGGGGGAGAAACGCGCCAGCAGCGGCAGCAGCAGCAGAAAGCCGAAGCCATCGGGCAGATTGAAGCAGAGGGGCAGATAGACCAGCAGAAAGACCCCGAGGCTGTGGAGCCACTGGCGGCGGCTGATGCGCTGGTGGTAGTCGGCGGCGCTCAGCCAGAGAATTTTTTTCATATGGGAAGTCCTGAAAAAGGCGAAGCGCTTCGGTCGAAGCGCTCCCGGTTTAGAGCAGCTGTTCCTCGAAGAGGGCCAGGGCGCGGAGACAGCGTTCCCGGTGGGCCTCGTCGCTGCCGGGGGGAATTTCCCCGTGGGGCAGGCGCAGGCCGTAGCGCAGGCCCTGGCGCCGGGCCTCCTCTATCCACTGGGCCAGCTGGGACAGGCGCGTTTCCAGTGGGCCGCTGGTGTGCTCATAGGCCAGCAGCACCTGGGCGGCGCCGCTGCCGCTGAACTGTTTCAACAGCCATTCGCCCCGGCCGACGTGTTTCCAGGCGACCCGGGCCAGGCTGTCGCCGATGACATAGGGGCGCAGCTGGCTGAGTTCCTCCTCGCCGGCGGTGCCGAGGCTCTGGGCGCCGGCCTGGGCCGCCGGAGCCAGCGGCAGGGGCAGCTGGCCGCGCGGGCTTGGATAGACCAGCACTTCGGCGTCCAGCAGCAGCCATTGCCAGCTGTGGAAGAGGCCGAAGGGGAAGACCGTACTCACCTCCAGCACGTCCAGGGGCAGCCGGCCCCGGCGCCGGGTGGGAATAAAGAGGCTGGCGCTGGCGGCCTGGCCCGGGGCCACTTCGGCAATCAGGGCGCTGGCGCGGCCGCTGCGCAGCTGGAGCAGGTGGCGCGGCTCCGGGCCGGGGTTGTGGACGTGGATATGAAAGAGCGCTTCCTCGCCGGCGAAGACCCCGGGGCCGCCGGCGGCGCTCAGTTCCAGGGCGCTGAGCTGGCGGGCGGTGGTGCCGGCCGAGAGGGTCAGCACCACGGCGACGAAGAAGGTCAGGGCGAAGCCGAGGCCGATTTGGTGGTTGGCCGACCAGACAAACATGGCCACCAGCGTGAGGAAGGTGGCCAGGCCGAAGCGGGTGGGAATGGTGGCCATGTGCAGCGCACTGCGCAGGGCCCGCCGGGGCCAGCGCTGGGGATAGCGCCGGCGAAAATAGCGGAGCCAGTATTTTTTCATCAGACCGGCACCGGCACCGAATCCAGCAGCCGTTGCAGCCGGTGGGCCTGCTGGCCATCGTCGCCGCCGCCGCCGAGCCGATGCCAGGCCACGGCCGGGAAGAGCGTCTGCACCTGTTCCGGCAGCACCGCCCCCTCGCCCTGAATCAGCGCCAGCGCCTGGGCCGCCCGCAGCAGGGCCAGGCCGGCCCGGGTGGACAGGCCGTGGGCGAAGTCGGCGCTGTGGCGGCTGGCCGCCAGCAGCTTCTGCACATACTGGCCGAGGGCAGCGGAAACGTGCACCGAGGCCGCCGCCGCCTGCAGCTGGAGAATGTCCTCACGCTGGAGCTGGGCCGTGGCCGCCGCCAGCAGCTCCTCCCGCCGGTGGCCGCGCAGAATTTCCACCTCGACGGCGGCGCTGGGATAGCCCAGGGACAGGCGCAGCATGAAGCGGTCGAGCTGGGATTCGGGCAGGGCGAAGGTGCCGGTTTGTTCCAGCGGGTTTTGGGTGGCGATGACGAAGAACGGCGTCGGCAGCGGCAGCGTCTCCCGTTCCACCGTTACCTGCCGTTCCTCCATGGCCTCCAGCAGGGCGCTCTGGCTCTTCGGCGAGGCCCGGTTGATTTCGTCGGCCAGCAGCAGCTGGGTGAAGACGGCGCCCGGGTGGAATTTCAGGCCGCCATTTTCCAGCAGCGAATAGCCGACCACATCGGCCGGCAGCAGGTCGGAGGTGAATTGGATACGGCGGTAGTCGAGGCCGAGGGTGGCGGCGAAGGCCTTGGCCAGCGTGGTTTTGCCGGCGCCGGGCAGGTCTTCGAGCAGGAGATGGCCCCGGGCCAGCAGGCAGCCCATGGCCTGTTGAATCAGCGTCTCCTTGCCCAAAACGATATGGTTGAGCTGTTCCAGGGCCCGGTTGAGTTTGGCACGCAGCGGTGCCGGCAGAAGGTCGTTCATGAATATTCCTTGTGATTAGGGGGCCGGCGGCGGGGCCAGCAGGGCTTTCACCTGCTCCACCAGTTCGCGCGGCAGCTGCAGGCTGTAGGACACCACCACCAGATTGGGTCGATAGGGCAGTTTCACCGCGTCCTTGCTGGTAACCAGCAGGGTGCCGGCGCTGGCAAAGTCCAGGTCGGCCAGGCGGAAATGGCTGTGGTCGGGCCGGGTCTGCCAGCCGCTCAGCGGGCAATCCAGCTGCTGTTCGAGCAGGCGGCGGAAGCGCTCCGGCCGGGCAATGGCGGTCAAACCATAGAACGGCGGTGCCAGTTCGGCCCAGTCCACCGCCGTGCCATCGGCCCGGTGCAGCTGAATGAAGCGCTTCGTGCCGTAGAGCGGCCACACTTCGCTGAGCTGGCGGGCCTCGTCCTGGGGGCCGGCGGCGGTCATCACCAGGGCATCGGCCCGGCGGCTCGGCAGTTCGCGCAGCGGCCCGGCCGGTAGCAGAAAACCATTGCCCAGGCCGAAATCCGGCGCCAGGGCGATGATTTCCACGTCCCGGCGCAGCCGGTAGTGCTGTAAACCGTCGTCGCTGAGCAGCACCTGAATCTGCGGTTGCTGGCGCAGCAGCAGTTCGATGGCGGCCCGGCGCGAACGGCCCACGGCCACCGGCAGACCGGTTTCCAGGGCCAGCAGCAGCGGCTCATCGCCAACCTGGTGGGGGTCGCTGTCGCGAAAAACCAGCCGGGGCGAACGGGTATGGCCACCGGTGCCCCGGCTGATGATGCCGACCTGAAAGCCCTCGCTTTGCAAAGCCCGGGCCAGGGCACTGACCAGCGGGGTTTTGCCGTTGCCGCCGACGCTGAGGTTGCCGACGATAATCAGCGGCCGGGGCGGCCGCCAGGCGAAGCGCTTCTGCCAGTGGCGGCGCAGGGTGCTGATTAAAAAAAAGAGCCCGGCACCGGGCAGCAGCAGCCAGGACAGCAGGGTGCGCCGGCGCCAGCAGTTGGGAATGTCCATTACTTCCGCCCGAAGGCCTGCTCTTTGCCCTCCCGCAGGCGTTTGATGTTGTCCCGGTGTTTGACCACCAGCACCCCCACCAGCAGCAGCAGCAGCAGCAGTTCCTGGCGGCTGGCCCCGAGCAGCACCGCCAGCGGCAGGGCGGCGAACATGGCCCCCAGGGCCGACAGCGAGGAAATGCGGGTTTTGTAGAAGATGGCGGCCCAGACGGCCACCAGTAGCAGGGCCAGCAGCGGTTGCAGGGCCAGCAGCACGCCACAGGCCGTGGCCACGCCCTTGCCGCCCTTGAAGTGGTAGAAGCAGGGGTAGAGATGGCCAAGGAAAGCGCCCAGGGCGGTGAGCACCTGGGCGGTGAGATTGTGGCTGAGGGCGCCGATGAGCAGCACCGGCAGCAGACCTTTGAGGGCGTCGCCGAGCAGGGTCAGGGCACCGGCCTTTTTGCCACCGAGGCGCAGCACGTTGGTGGCGCCGGGATTGCCGGAGCCGTGGGCCCGGGGGTCGGGCAGACCCAGCGCCGAAGAAACCAGGGTTGCCGAAGACAATGAACCGGCCAGATAGCCCAGCGCCAGGCCCAGAACAGACCAGAAATAAGACATAAAAACTCCAAAGAAACTATAATTGCCCATTCAATTTTTGAGTTCAAATCGATGCAAGACACTATTTATATCAAGGGTTTAAAAGTTAAAACCACCATTGGTATTTTGCCCTACGAGCGCCTGGCACGGCAAACGCTGCTGGTGGGGCTGGAGCTGGCCATCGACCTGCACCTTCCCGGTCAAACCGACACCCTCAGCGACGGCCTCGACTACCGTCAGGTGGTCCAGTGGGTGGAAGATTTTGCCGCCCGTAGCGAATTCCAACTGCTCGAAGCCTTCGCCGAAGCGCTCTGCGCCGGCCTGCTGCAGCAATTCCCCCACTGTCAGGGCCTCACCCTCGATTTGCAGAAACCCGGCGCCCTGCGCCAGACCCAGCAGCTGGGCCTGCGTATCCACCGCGCCCGCGACTAAACCCCATTTTTCAAGGAATTATCCATGACGACATTTCGTAGCCACTACTGCGCCCAGGTCAATGAGAGCCTGATTGGCGAAACCCTGCAGATTGCCGGCTGGGCCCGGCGCCGCCGCGACCACGGCGGGGTGATTTTCATCGACCTGCGCGACCGTTCCGGTCTGGTGCAGGTGGTCATCGACCCGGACACCGCCGAGGCCTTCGCCCGGGCCGAGCAGGTGCGCAATGAATACTGTCTCAGCATTCGCGGCCGGGTGCGCGCCCGGCCGGCCGGCACCGAGAATGCCGAACTGGCCAGTGGCAAGGTGGAGCTGCTGGCGCTGGAACTGGAGATTCTCTCCAAGTCCGAAGCGCTTCCCTTCCAGCTCGACGAGGACAATGTTTCCGAGGAAATCCGCCTGAAATACCGCACCATCGACCTGCGCCGCGAATCTATGCAGGCCAATTTGCTGCTGCGCGCCCGGGTGGCCTCGGCCCTGCGCCGCTATCTGGACGAGCACGGCTTCCTGGACATCGAAACGCCGATGCTGACCCGGGCCACCCGCGACTATCTGGTGCCGTCGCGCACCCACCCGGGCAAATTCTTCGCCCTGCCCCAGTCGCCCCAGCTGTTCAAGCAGCTGCTGATGATGAGCGGCTTCGACCGCTACTATCAAATCGTGCGCTGCTTCCGCGACGAGGATTTGCGCGCCGACCGCCAGCCGGAATTCACCCAGCTGGACATTGAGACCTCCTTCCTCGACGAGGAGGAAATCATGGCCCTGATGGAAGCCATGATTCGCGGGGTCTTCAAGGAACAGCTCGGCGTCGAGCTCGGGCCCTTCCCGCGTCTGCCCTACAGCGAGGCCATGAAGCGCTTCGGTTCGGACAAGCCCGATTTGCGCATTCCGCTGGAAATGGTGGACGTGGCCGATTTGGTGCGCGACAGCAATTTTAAAGTCTTCGCCAGCGTCGCCAGCGCGCCCAACAGTCGGGTGGTGGCCCTGAGGGTGCCCAACGGCGGCCAGCTGACCCGCAAGGAAATCGACGATTACACCGCCTACGTGGGCCGCTACGGCGCCAAGGGCCTGGCCTATATCAAGGTCAATGACGCCGGCAGCGTGGCCGGTCTGCAGTCGCCCATCGTCAAAAACCTGACCCGGGCCGGCGGCGAGGAGGGCGCGGTGGCCCTGGAAATCGTCCAGCGCCTCGGTGCCCAGAACGGCGATTTAATCTTCTTCGGCGCCGACCGGGCCAAAATCGTCAATGACGCCATCGGTGCCCTGCGCATCAAGCTGGGCCTGGATTTAAACCTGCTCACCGGTCCCTGGGCGCCGCTGTGGGTGGTGGATTTCCCCATGTTTGAATATGACGAGCAGGACGGCCGCTACTACTCCACCCACCACCCCTTCACCCAGCCGAAGGTGGACAATCTCGACGACCTGGACAGCAAGCCCGGCGAGGTGCTGTCCCGGGCCTATGACATGGTGCTGAACGGCACGGAAATTGGCGGCGGCTCCATCCGGATTCACCGGGAGGACATGCAGGAGCGCATCTTCAAGTCCCTGGGCATCGGCCCCGAGGAGGCCCAGGAGAAATTCGGCTTCCTGCTGACGGCGCTGAAATTCGGCTGCCCGCCCCACGGCGGCATGGCCTTCGGCCTCGACCGGCTAATCATGCTGATGGCCGGCGCGAAGTCCATTCGCGACGTGATGGCCTTCCCGAAAACCCAGACGGCCCAGGACCCGCTCACCGACGCCCCGGCCGAGGTCAGCGATGCGCAGCTGAAGGAGTTGCACATTCGTCGCGCTCCTTCTCCCCTCAAGGGTGAGAAGTAGTCGAAGTTCTGACTCTCACTGCTAGCCCCGGCGCGACGGGGAACGCCGCGCTCCTTCTCCCCTGAAAGGCGAGAAGTTGCCCAACGGGCTAAACCCCATTGAAACCGCTTCCCAGGGAGAGCGGTTTTTTTATGAGCATCTTCCGGAAGCGCTTCCCCCTCAACCATTGGCTCGAAGCGCTTCGCTCTAACCCTCTAGGTCGAAGCGCTTCCTTTTTTACTGGCCCCAGCGAGCTGAAAAACAGCAGGGTGAAGCGCTTCGTTCCAAGCAGAGATAAAGCACTTCACCCTTTCCGTTGTTTCAAGCCGAAGTGCTTCGTTCTGGAAAGCAGCAGAAACCGAAGCGCTTCGTTGAAAGTCCTATTCTTCCAGCGGGAAGCGCTTCCCCTAGGAAACCCCGGCCCCGGCTACCCCTTCTAGGCATCGCAACCGAAGCGCTTCCTGCCGGCGGTGCTGGAAATATCGAAGCGCTTCCTTCCACTAGCTAAATGGCTGGAGTAGAACCCCATCAGGCCAAAGTCAGAAACGCCGAAGCGCTTCGGGTTACCGACCCAGTAGAACGAAGCGCTTCATTGAAAGCCCTATTCTCCCAGTCAGAAGCGCTTTGCTCTAACCCCCGAGGCCGAAGCGCTCCCTTCTTCTAAGACAGCAGAAACACTTCCCCGGGCATCAAACCGAAGCACTTCGGTTGCTAGCGGCAAGAGGCGGAAAAAAGCATCGGGGAAGCGCTTTACTCTGGAAACCTACAAAAGCCGGAAGCACTTCACCGCTGAAAGTCCAAAATAAAGCCACTGGGCCGGCGGGCCGAAGCGCTCCCCTTTTCCCAAAGAATGAATAAAGGTCCCGGCTTAAAGCGCTTCGTTGAGAAATGTCCTTCAGAAAAGAAGCGCTTCCTGGGGAACCCCCGGCCCGGGCCATTACTTCCACAGACGACGAAGGCGAAGCGCTTCGGTTTCTCTGGCCGCCGGGAACGAAGCGCTTCCTTCTTTAACCGAGGCCAGCACAGCAATAGAACGTTTTGCACTGGCTGCCTCACCCTTGGCAGTGATAAAAGCCCCGGCCCGGTTTTGGTTGGAAGGGAAAGAAGCGCTTCCGGCCGGCGGCACTGGAAATAGCGAAGTACTTCGATAAAACCGGCCGGCGGCTTTAAAAGCCTCTCCAAGGGAAGCGCTTCGCCTCTGGGCTTTAAAACGCTTCCTCGGCCCGAAGCGCTTCGATTTAATCGCCGACGCTGGCCGGGTCGGCAATTTATCCCCCGCCAGAAACTGAAAAAAACCGGGCCGTCGGGGCGCCGCTGTTTCCCAGCCGTCCGGGCGAAGCGCTTCGCTAAAAACGACTCGGGCCGGATAGCTAAAAACAACCGGCGCCGGGTCGGGAAAACCACTGGCCCCGGCCGCAGCGCTTCGGCTGCCAGCGGCCGGAAGCCGAAAAAACCACTGGGGAAGCGCTTTACTCTGGAAACCCACAAAAGCCGGAAGCGCTTCGCCGTTGAAAGCCTCAGAAGGCCACTGGGCCGGGGGAACGAAGCGCTTCGAGTTCGGCCCTGACGAGATGTTCTCTAGCTGAAAGCCGGTGAAAAACGAAGCGCTTCGGTGGAGCCCACTGCGAAAGTAAAGCCACGACCGCCGGCGCCCGGCCGGGGCCAATCGGGTTTTTGTGAACAGGGGGAAGCGCTTCCAACGGGAAAGCCAGCCAGGGGACGAAGCGCTTCCCCTTCTGGCCGCAACTGATGAATAGGACTAGCCGGGCCAATGGCCGCCGGGCAATGCCGAAGCGCTTCCCTCGGGAAAGCCGCAAAAACCGGAAGCGCTTCATTCAAAGTGAGCCGGCGGGCCGGGGCGTCATCGTTCCGGCGGCGAAGCGCTCCCTTCTCTAAATCTAGGGTCGGCCCGGCAATAAAACCTTTTACTCCCGCTGTTTCGGTCAAAACGACCCGGGCCGTAGGAGCACTTTCCCGGCTCGCAAACCGAAGCGCTTCATTCAAAGTGGGCCGGCGGGCCGGGGCATCATCATTCCGGCGGCGAAGCGTTCCCTTCTTTAACTAGGCCGGCCCGGCAACCAAACCTTTTGTTCCCACTGTTTTGCCCGGTCGCAGCGCTTCGGTCGCGGTACCGGTTCGGACGTTTTCCCGGGGCCCCCGGGGCCGCGCTTTTTATCTGGCCAGCGGGACGAACGGCCGCCGCGCTTCCCCTTTTCCCAGATGAATCAAGAGGCCCCCGGCCCGAAGCGCTTCGGTTTCAGCGCCCCGGCGGCGGCGCGGGCACAAAAAAGCCGCCCTTACGGACGGCTACGCCGGGTGGCGAGTGGACTAATCGTCGATGCTCAGGCCGTTTTCGGTCAGATGGATTTTGTCCACCGGTACCTTGGTCATGTCCTCCAGGGCGTTTTTGGCGGCGGCCTGGGCGGCCGGGAAATTATCGTCGGGAACATTGGGAATGATGCCCTGATGGCCACCGAGCACCACCAGCATCTGGGTGCCAATCATGATGGCCTGCAAATAGGCCTCCTTCTTGGTGGTCGCAGCCACCTGCTCATAGGCGCCGGGGTTGGCCAGCAGGGCCGCCGCAAACTGCTTTTCCACCTGCTCGGTGATTTTATCGAGGGCGTCGGCCTGGCTCTGCGGGGTGAGCGGTGTGTTGTGGTAGGTGTGATAGTTGGCGATGAGGAAATGGGCGAAGGCCGCCGCCAGCGTCCGGTCGGAGGGCTTCTCCACATCGCTGTCATAGTAGTTGTAGAGCTGAATGTAGAGCTGCTGGGCCTGTTCCCGGTGGTCGGCGGGGAAATGCTGGGCCAGGGTCTTGGCCATGCTTTCCACCTCGGCGCTGCTGACCTTGATTTCCGGCAGCGTTTGCAGCCGTTCCGCTGCCTGGGGCGTGGCCGGTTCGGCAGCGGCACTCTGGGCCAACGGCTTGGCGTCGCCGCCGTAGGCGAAGGAACTGGTCATCATTGCGCCCAAATCCGGGGAGAACTGGGCGGAAACGGTGGTGGCGGCCAGGAAGGCCATGAGTAGCAGTTTTTTCATCGTTTTTCCTTGATTTAGGGAAGGGGCGACCGGCGAACGCGGCCGGCCGCTGGGCCATTATGGCCCCATTGCCGCAGAAAAGATTTAGCCCCGCACCTGGCCGCTGCCGCGCACGTAGAACTTGCTGCTGGTCAGGGCCTCCAGCCCCATGGGCCCCCGGGCGTGCATCTTCTGGGTGGAAATGCCGATTTCGGCGCCAAGGCCGAAGACAAAACCATCGGTGAAGCGGGTGGAGGCATTGACATAGACCACCGCCGCGTCCACCTCCTCCTGAAAGCGCCGGGCCCGGTCGAGGTCGCGGGTGAGAATGGCCTCGGAATGGCCGCTGCCGTGGCGGTTAATCCAGCTGATGGCGTCGTCCAGCTCGTCCACCACCGCCACCGCCAGCACGTAATCGAGAAACTCGGTGTCATAGTCGGCGGCCGTGGCCGGAATGGCCGTGGGCAGCCAGGTCCGGGCGCGGTCGTCGGCGCGCAGCTGCACCGGGTGCACCGCGTCCAGGGCCGCCGCCAGGCCGGGAAGGAAGCGCTCGGCCTCGGCCCGGTGCACCAGCAGCGTTTCCACCGCGTTGCAGACGCTGGGCCGCTGGGTTTTGGCATTGACCACCACGCGCGTCGCCAGAGCCAAATCGGCGCCGGCGTCCACATAGATATGCACATTGCCGACGCCGGTTTCGATGACCGGCACCCGGGCCTCATTTTTCACCGTGGCGATGAGCTGGGCGCCGCCGCGCGGAATCAGCACATCCACCCAGTCCCGGGCCCGCATCAGTGCCGCCGCCGTGGCCCGGTCGCCGTCGGCCAGCAGCTGCACCGCATCAGCGGGCAGACCGGCCGCCGTCAGCGTCGCCCGGATAACCGCCACCAGCGCCCGGTTGCTGGCCTGGGCATCGCTGCCGCCGCGCAGAATGATGGCGTTGCCGGTTTTGAAGGCGAGGGCGAAGGCATCAACGGCCACGTTCGGCCGGCTCTCAAATATCATCGCCACCACCCCCAGCGGCACGCGTTTTTGCAGGATTTCCAGGCCGTCGGCGCTGGTGTGGCCGCCGAGGACGGTGCCGATGGGGTCGGCCAGGGCCGCCACCGCCTCCACGCCGGCGGCAAGGGCGTCGATGCGGCCGGCGTCGAGACGCAGCCGGTCGAGCATTACCGTTTCCCGGCCGTTGGCCGAGGCCCGGGCCAGGTCCTCTTGGTTGGCGGCCAGCAGGGCGGGGGTGGCGGCGCGCAGGGCCGGGGCCAGGGCGCGCAGCAGGCTATTTTTCGTGGCCGTGTCGAGCCGGGCCAGCTGGGGGGCCACCGTCCGGGCCCGTTGGCCGTACTGGGCAATCCATTTTTCCGGGGTCATGTCAGTTCTCCTTGTTATTCACAAACCAGGTGCCGAGCGCTTCGCCGTCGAGGACGCGCAGCAGGTCGCGGGGCTGGGCGCCGTTGAGCAGCACCATCTGCCGATTCTCGGCCAGCAGCATCCGGGCACAGCGCACCTTGCTGGCCATGCCGCCGGTGCCGTGGCGACTGCCGCTGCCGCCGGCGACCGCTTCGATGGCCGCGTCAATCACGCCCACCCGTTCCAGCCGCCGGGCGCCGGGCTCCTGGGGCGGCCGGTCATAGAGGCCGTCGATGTCGGACAGCATCAGCAGCAGGTCGGCGTCGATGATGTGGGCCACCAGCGCCGAGAGCTGGTCGTTGTCGCCGAATTTGGTGCGATGGTCCATTTCCTCCACGCTGACGGCGTCGTTCTCATTGACGATGGGCAGGACGTCGAGGGTGCGCAGGCTGGCGAGGGCATTGCGGACGTTGGCCAGGCTGGTGGGAAATTCCACCACGTCCCGGGTCAGCAGCAGCTGGGAAACGCGCTGCTGGTAGTGGCCGAAGAGCTGGCTGTAGAGATTCATCAGCGCCACCTGGCCGACGCTGGAAATGGCCTGCTGCCGGGCGATGTCCGCCGGCCGCCGGTCGAGGCCGAGCAGATTGAGGCCAAAGCCCATGGCGCCGGAGGAGACCAGCACCACTTCGAGGCCGCGCCGGCGCAGGGCGCTGAGGGCGAAGGCGAGGGCGTCCATTCGTTCCAGACGGATACTCTGGTCGGCCGCCACCAGGGTGCTGGTACCCACCTTGACCACCAGCCGCCGCACCGAGGCAAAATCACGTTGCATGGGAATTCTCCTGAAGATTCGGCTCTTCAGCCTAGCACAGGCCGGGAAGCGCTTCCCCTCTAATAAATAAGGACTTTCTCTCCGCCCCCGACGGCCGGCGGTTGGATGATTTTTCCGTAAATTGTGCTGGCCCGGCGCCACCGCTAAAATCCCTTCGGACAGGGCCCGCCCGGGCTAAAGGCGGCTGCCCCTGTCGCCCTTGCTTCTATAGCTTCGACAACTAAAGGATTTGGAAATGACAATAGCGGTTGTAATTACTACCCACGGTCAGGCGGCGCCGGCCCTGCTGGCGACCACCGAGATGATTATTGGCACCCAGGACAATGTGGCCTGCGTGGATTTCGTGCCGGGCGAGAATGGCGAGGTGCTGGCCGGCAAAATTCGCCAGCGCCTGGCCGACCTGGACCTTTCCCAGGGGCTGCTGCTGATGGTGGACCTGTGGGGCGGCACCCCCTTCAATACCGCCAACGGCCTGGCCCGGGAAAATGAGAAATTTGAAGTGGTTACCGGCGTCAGCGTGCCCATGCTGATTTCCGTGCTCTCCGGCCGGGACGAGGTCAGCGGCCTGGCCCAGCTGGCGGAAATGGCCGTCTGCGATGGCCGCGACGGCGTCCGCGCCCTGAAAACCCAGGTCAACAGCGAAACCAGTAGCCCGGCGGCCCCGGCCCCGGCGCCCACCCCGGCTCCGGCCGCCCCCGCTAGCGAAGGGCCAATCGACGAGGAAACCCAGCGGCTGCGCGCCGAGGCTTCGGCCCGGGTCAAGGACGGCCCGCACATGCAGTTCGGCCTCTGGCGCATCGACGACCGGCTCATTCACGGCCAGGTGGCCACGCGCTGGACCAAGGAAACCGGCGTCAATCGCATCATCGTGGTTAGCGACACGGTGGCCGCCGATAAAACCCGCAGCACCATGCTGAAGCAGGCGGTGCCGCCGGGGGTTACGGCCCACGTGGTCAGCGTGGACAAGATGATGCGGGTCTACAACAACCCAAGCTACGCCCACGACCGGGTCATGCTGCTCTTCACCAATCCCAGCGATGCCCTGGAGCTGGTGCGCCGGGGCGTGCCCATTAAATCCATCAACATCGGCGGTATGGCCTTCAAAGAGGGACGCACCATGCTGGACACCTCCGTGTCCGTCGATGAGAAGGACATCGCCGCCTTCCGCGAGCTGGACAGCAAGGGCATCGAACTGGAGGTGCGCAAGGTGGCCTCCGACCGCAAGGTGCCGGTGCTGCAGCTCATCGCCGAAAAATACCAACCCAAACCCTAACGGAGCTTTCCCATGGAATTTTCAACGCTACAACTGCTGCTGGTCTTTCTCACCAGCTGTCTCATTGGCATGGGCGCGGTGCTCGATGAATTTCAGACCCACCGCCCGCTGATTGCCTGCACCCTCACCGGCCTGGCCCTCGGCGATATGACCAGCGGCATCATGGTCGGTGGCTCCCTGGAGGTCATCGCCCTGGGCTGGATGAACATCGGCGCCTCCATCGCCCCGGACGCGGCCCTGGCCTCGGTGATTTCCACCATTCTCGTAATTGGTGCCAAGCAGGACATTAACGCCGCCATCGGCTATGCCATTCCACTGGCCGCCGCCGGCCAGGTGCTGACCGTCATCGTGCGGACGCTGGCCGTGGGGGTGCAACACGCCGCCGACCGGGCCATTAACCGCGGCAGCCTGCGCACCATTAGCTATCTGCACCTGGGCGCCCTACTGATGCAGGCCATGCGCGTGGCCATTCCGGCGCTGGTGCTGGCCCTAACCATCGGTTCTAACACCATTCAGCAGATGCTCAACAGCATTCCCGATGTGGTAACCAGCGGCCTGAGCGTCGGCGGCGGCATGGTGGTAGCGGTCGGTTACGCCATGGTCATCAATATGATGTGGGCGTCGCACCTGAAGATGTTCTTCTTCCTCGGCTTCGTGGTGGCCGGCTACTCCCAGTACAACCTGGTGGCCCTGGGCATCATCGGCCTAGCCCTGGCCTATTTCTACATTCACATTCACCCCAAATATAACCAGGCCGCCGGCGGCGCCGCCGTGGCCCCCAGTCCAGCCGCCAACCGTCTGGACGACCAACTGGACTAGGAGCGCCCCATGGAAAATCAACAAGTAAAACTGACCAAAGCCGACATTAACGCCTGTTTTGTGCGTTCCAACCTGCTGCAGGGCTCCTGGAACTTTGAACGGATGCAGGCCCTGGGCTACGCCTTCGGCATGGTGCCGGCCATTCGCCGCCTCTATCCGGAAGGTAGCCAGGAACGCAAGGACGCCATTAAGCGCCACCTGGAGTTCTATAACACCCAGCCCTTCATGACCGCGCCCATTCTCGGCGTAAACCTGGCCATGGAGGAGCAGCGCGCCAACGGGGCCCCCATTGACGATGCGGCCATCAACGGCATGAAGGTGGGCCTGATGGGGCCGCTGGCCGGCGTCGGCGACCCGATTTTCTGGGGCACGCTGCGGCCGATTCTGGCCCTTCTTGGCGCGAACCTGGCGCTGGTGAAAGATGCGGCCGGCCGCGTCATCAGCGGCAATATCCTCGGCCCCATCTTCTTCTTCCTCGCCTTTAACCTGGTGCGCCTCGGCTTCCGCTACTGGGGTATCCACTACGGCTACCGCAGGGGCATGGAAATCGTCAAGGACATGGGCAGCGGCATTCTGCAGAAACTGACCGAAGCCGCTTCCATTCTTGGCCTCTTCATCATGGGGGCGCTGGTGGTGCGCTGGACGACCATTAACATCACCGTTAGTCTGAGTCCCAACGGCGGTGCCCTGTCGCTTCAGGAAATCGTGGCCAAGATGAATCAGATGATTCTGCCCTGGACGACGCAGGAGAAATTTTCCATAACGCCGCCGCTCCAGCTGCAGGACTCGCTGGATAGCCTGCTGCACGGCCTGCCGGCCCTAGGTCTGACCTTCCTCTGCATGTACCTGCTGAAGAAGGGGGTGAACGCGCTCTTGCTCATCTTCGCCCTCTTCGGCCTCGGCATTCTCGGCTACTGGCTGAGAATCCTCGCACCCTGATGCACGGCAACCTGTTCAACGCCACGCCTTCCCCCTCGGGGAGGGCGTTTTTTTCATTGGAGTTACCATGACTACCGCTCTCCTCTGGCTGCTGGTGGGCGGCCATTTACTTTTCTGGCTGGCCTATGACCGGCTGCTAACGAAGCGCTTCGGCCCGACCCTCCTGCGGGTGCGCCTGCGGCGGCGCTGGGTCGATGGCCTGTTCTTCGCCCTTATCCTCGGCGCGGCCCTGGTCAGCAGCGTGCAATCGGCGCGCTGGGATTGGGCACTGCCGCTGGCCCTGCTGCTGTTGCTGCTGCCGAGCTGGCGCCCGGCCCATTGGCAGCTGAAGGCTGACGGCTTCATCCTGGCCGGCCGCTACTGGCCCTACAGCACCTTGCAGCAAATACAGCTGGCCGATGACGGCGTTTTACATTTGACTTTGAATAACGGCGTGCAGCTGCCGCTGGCGGCGGTCAATTTGGACGAACTGGAGGCGGCGGCCTATTTCCTCGGCAGCGGTGAGCTGCCACCGACGGAGTAAAAACCATGATTTACAAACTACACGGCACCCTTCAGCCCTACGACTGGGGCGGCTACGAATTCATTCCTAAACTGCTGGGCCAGAAACCGGGCGCGAAGCCGGCGGCGGAACTGTGGTTCGGCGACCACCCGGCGGCGCCATCGCTAATTGAGGTGGACGGCCAGCAATTACCTTTAAATGAATGGCTGCCGGCCCATGCGGAAGAGGTGCTCAGCCCGGCCGCCCGGGAGCGCTTCGGCGACCGCTTGCCCTTCCTGCTGAAAATCCTCGACGTGCGTAAACCCCTGTCCATTCAGGTGCACCCGGACAAGGCCCAGGCGGAAGCAGGCTTTGCCCGGGAAGAGGCGGCCCAAATTCCGAAAAATCTGCGCAACTATGTAGACGACAACCACAAACCCGAGAGCATGATTGCCCTCAGCCACTTCTGGCTGCTGCACGGCTTTGCGCCGCTGGCCACCATTGAAGAACGGCTGCAAGCCCGGCCCAGTCTGGCGCCGCTGCTGGCAATGTTGCACAAGAATGAACTGGAAGAGAATAGACTTGAAGAGGCCTACCGCTGGGCCCTGCACGCGGCGCCAGAAGAATTGCGGCAGATGCTGGCACCGCTTCTAAAGGAAGACCCAGATCCCTGCGGCCCAGTTGATGCCGCCCGGGCTTCCGACCCGGACTACTGGCTGAATCGCACCGTCGGCGCCCTCAATCTACAGCCAGAAGCCCTCGACCCGGGCCTGCTCTGCTTCTATCTCTTTAATATCGTGGCGCTCAAGCCCGGCGAAGGCATCTTCCAGGCGGCGCGGCTGCCCCATGCCTATCTCTACGGCCAGAATGTAGAGCTGATGGCCGCCTCCAACAACGTGCTGCGCGCCGGCCTGACCAATAAACATGTGGATAAGGAAGAGCTGCTGCGGGTGGTGGATTGCACGCCGCTGACGCCGGCAATTATTCCCGCACCGCCGAACGGCAACCTTTACACCTACCCGGCACCGGTGAACGATTACCGGCTGGAAAGCCTAGAGTTGGCCGCCGGCCATGAAATCCACTGGGCCAGCCCGGAGGTGGCGGTGCTGCTGAATCTGAGCGGCCGGCTGGAGCTTGGCGCTGGCGCCATCTGTTTAATCCTTAATCCCGGCGAAGCAGCCCTAATTTCTACCGGTGGAAACATTAATCTCCAGGCCGATGAAGACGAACCCAGCTATCTGGTGCTGGCCAGCCTGCCAAAATTAAATTAAAAATAAACCCGAAATTTAACCCTCCTTTTGGAGGGTTTTTAATGAATTAAAAAAATCTTTTTACGTGAGAAAAAAATTATGACTGAAGAAAATACTTATGAAGTTAAAAACATTTCCAATTTTATGAATGCTTTGGAGACAATTAAGCAGCTTAATAAAAGTAAAAACCAAGAAAACACAACGCGTTTTTTACGCGGCCATGCCGATAAAAAATTTGAATTAATTCCAGGCATTTATCGCGATGATGGATTTATTAGAAATGAACACAAAATAATTCATGAAGCACTAATCCATTGTCCCAATGATTTTGCACCCAGTGATACCCTATTTGAGAAATTAGTTAAATTGCAGCATTACGGCTATCCAACTCGACTATTGGATTTAACTTCAAATCCTCTGGTAGCTCTTTACTTTGCCGTTAATTCCCATAATGATAAAGATGGTGAGGTCATCG
>ERZ773090.288-NODE-288-length-34824-cov-7.84078_pt1 | contig 34824 bp, 23 predicted proteins | sample MGYA00580579_ERZ773090 | MGnify/ENA primary metagenome ERZ773090 (study PRJEB29015, sample SAMEA2738014) | human oral metagenome | biome: human oral; feature: human-associated habitat; material: dental | place: China | collected 2132 ... | reverse complement strand
ATTATTCAGGAAGAAATCGGCTCCGTATATGAACACATGGAGGAGCTGTCAAAGGGTAAAGAAGATGGGAGGTAAGATATGGCATATGTACCAATCCCTAAAGACTTAAATAAGGTAAAGACAAAGGTTGCTTTTAACCTAACGAAAAGGCAGCTCATAGGCTTCACACTTGCAGGATTGGTTGGAATACCAGTCTATTTATTTATGAGGAAGTTTGCGCCAAATGACATAGCTGTCATATTCCTTATCGTATCCACGCTTCCTATCTTTTTCATCACACTATTTGAAAAAGACGGACTGACATTTGAGAAATACTTTAAGCACATCTATCTTCATAAGTTTTATCAACCGCAAAAGAGAGTGAGAAAGGAGGTTTACCTTGAACAAGAAAAGAAAAATTCAGCAAATAAAACTCATGCAAAACGAAAAGGCATTGAGAAGTCAAAAGCGGGACTTAAAGAAAAGTAATTGCAAGTCAAAAAAAGATAAGGGAGGAATCCTTGACCTTATCTTTAAGAAAGAACCGAAAAGATATACGGTAGAAGATACCATTCCCTATCTAAGGCTTTTAAAAAGCGGAATATGCCAGCTTGATGAAAAGCAATTCAGTAAAAGTATAGCCTTTCAGGACATTAACTATCAGCTTGCCTTAGATGAAGATAGGGACTTGATTTTTAATCAGTTTGCAAACTTCCTAAACTCTTTTGATCCAAGTATAAGCATTGAGTTTTCATATATCAATCAGCTCGGACGAAACGAAGAAATGAAGTCGGCAATTCAGATACCGGATAAAAAGGACGGTTTTGACGATATACGCTTTGAATTTAGAGAGATGCTTAAAAGCCAGATTGTAAAGGGAAATAACGGACTTAAAAAATCAAAGTATGTAACCTTTACAGTGGAAGCGGATAATTTAGAGCAGGCAACATCAAAACTTGAAAGACTGGAGATAGATATATTATCTAATCTAAAGAGCATGGGCGTGAGAGCAGAAAGCCTAAACGGAGAAGAAAGGCTAAAGATACTTCATGATGTTTTAAATCCGAATAAGACCTTTGAATTTTCCTACAAAGACCTAAAGAAAAGAGAAAGCACAAAGACATATATTGTGCCTGATGAGTTTAACTTTACACCGAGTAGATACTTTAAGTTCGGCAAATTCATCGGAGCAACAAGTCATTTTCAAATCCTTGCCAGTGAGCTTTCAGATAGGATGTTATCCGAGTTTTTGGATATTGACGATAACATCAATATTTCCTTTCATATTAGGGCAATCGACCAATCGGAAGCCATTAAGATGGTAAAACGAAAAAACACTGATATTGATAAGATGAAGATTGAGGAAAATAAGAAGGCGGTAAGAAGCGGTTATGATATGGACATTCTTCCATCGGACTTAATTACCTATGGTGAGGATGTAAAGAGCCTCTTAAAAGACTTGCAGACAAGAGATGAGCGAATGTTTGTAGTAAGTATCGTCTTTATGAACTTTGCAAGGACAGTGCAAAAGCTCGATAACACAATTGCTCAGATAAGCTCCATTGCCAATAAGCATAACTGTAAGATTAAAAGACTTGACCATACGCAGGAGCAGGGCTTAGTGAGTGTACTTCCTTTAGGTGTGAACAAGATAGAAATTGACAGAGGACTGACAAGCTCATCAACGGCAGTATTTATGCCATTTACCACAGAGGAGCTTTTTATCAATTCAAGTAATAGTCTTTACTACGGACTAAATGCCCTAAGCCATAACCTGATTATGGCAGATAGAAAGAAATTAAAGAACCCAAACGGTCTAATCCTCGGAACTCCGGGCAGCGGCAAATCCTTTAGTGCCAAAAGAGAAATGGCAAATGCGATTTTAGTAACAGATGATGATGTGATTATCTGCGATCCGGAAGGAGAGTATGGAAACCTCGTAAGGCAGTTTAAGGGAGAAGTCATTAAAGTCAGCAGTAAGTCAAAAGATTACCTGAATCCACTTGATATAAACATGAACTACGGTGATGGGGATGCACCTCTTAAAGACAAAGCAAACTTCATTATGTCTATGCTTGAACTTGTAGTTGGCGGCAGCGGTCTTACAGCAGAAGAAAAGTCGGTTATAGATAGATGCCTTCCTAAAATTTATGAAAAGTATTTTGAAAATCCAACTCCTGACAATATGCCAATTCTTCAAGATCTATACGATATGTTAAAAGGACAGGAAGAAAAGGTTGGTAAGAAGCTGGCAACAGAGATGGAAATATATGTATCAGGTTCTCTTAATGTCTTTAATCACAGGTCAAATGTGGACTTAAATAAGAAGCTCCTGTGCTTTGATATTAAAGAGCTTGGAAGCCAGCTTAAAAAAATCGGTATGCTTGTTATTCAGGATCAGGTGTGGAATAAGGTGTCACAAAACAGAGGAAACAAGGCTACAAGGTACTATATCGACGAGTTCCATTTGCTTTTAAAAGATGAGCAGACAGCATCCTATTCCGTAGAGATTTGGAAAAGATTTCGTAAATGGGGAGGTATTCCAACAGGTATTACGCAGAATGTCAAAGACCTACTTATGAGTAAGGAGATAGAAAATATCTTTGACAATACAGACTTTGTCTTAATGCTTAATCAAGCATCAGGAGATAGAGAGATACTTGCAAGAAAACTTAAAATCTCACTTCCTCAGCTTAGGTATGTAACTAACTCTAATGAGGGTGAGGGACTACTTTTCTTTGGAAATACCATTGTGCCTTTCCTTGATAAGTTTCCGAAAGATACAATCCTTTATCAGAAGATGACTACCAAGCCGGAAGAAGTGAGGTAGCCTATGGGAAAGAAGCTGAAAAAGGATTTTAAGGAAAGGCATAAGGCAAGCCTTGAAAGAGAGATGTTTCATAGTAAAACAGATACGATACCTGAAGAAAGTAAGCTAAAACATAACGATGATTACAGAGGTAAAATCGTTCATGAGAAAGAACGGTTTCAGGATAAAGTGCATGAAAAAACAAGTAAGGTAAGTGCTGATAATGAAAAGTCTTATGGAACATCCAAGAGAAACGAAAAATATAGAACTTCAGATAAGGGAGACGTAAATTCCGCAATTGAAACGGGAAGATCAGATTATATTACGGAGGTTAAGGATGGAAAAATCTATGATCCTTTAGGAAAAGACCTTGATAATGATGGGATTATAGACAGATACGACAATGATTTTAGGGATAGCGACTATTTTGAGTCAACCTATGATGTCAAGGATAATCTTCATCATACAGCAGAAAATACAAATAGCTTCTCAAAAAGTCAAAAAGCTCAAAAGAAAAATTATAAGAGAAAAAACTATACCGAAAGCCTTTATACAAGGAAAAAGGATGATGTGTTAAAGGAGAATAAGCCTGAAGATAAAAAGGCGGGAAAAGATGCTGTCAGCGGAAAAGTTCATAGCAGCCTATCAAAAGACCAAAAGAAAAAGCTAAAAAAAGACATGGTAAAGGTATCTGCCCTTTCAGGACTTGCTAAAGGAAGTGAAACCGTAAGAGATTACTTATCTCATGGAAGTGATGAAAATCAAGGCGTAGAGGCAGGAGAAAAGACAGCAGATACAAGCTCAAAACTCATTCATGGCATAAGGAATTACTCGGATAAGAAAAGAGCTAAAAGAGGCTATGACCTTACAAATAAGGACTATAAAATCAGAAAGCGTAAGTCAAAGTTGGAATTTCGTGATGCCAAAAAGGAACTGAAAAAGACGGATGAGTATAAAAGAGCAAGTGCATATAAAAGATTTCAAAAGAAAAATCAGGTAAAGGCAGCAATTTCTCGTGAGAATAAGTCAAGGCTTAGAGATCGAATTAAAGAGGGACTTATCGGAACACTGAAAAGCTCAAAGGATATGATTATCCGAAAAGCAAAAGGACTAATGCTTATTTTCATAGGTATCATTATCTTAGGGACTTTTGTGATTAACTTTGCAGGAACGGGAATGACAGGCTTTATGAATTCTACAAGCTCTGTACTTACAACAAGCTATTTATCAAAGCCAAATGTCCTAAGTGAAATCAATCAGAAATTTTCAGATATGGAGGGTGAGCTTCAAAGTGAAGTTGACCATGTGAAAAAAAATTATCCCGGATATGATGAATATATCTTAAATAACACAGAATACATCGGTCATAATGTCCATGAGCTTTTATCCTACATTACATCAAGGTGCGGAGAGGTAAAGAGTGTATCGGAAGTAGAATCCATATTAAAAGAATTATTTGAGTCCATGTATGACCTTGAGTATAGGGAAGAAATTGAAATCAGATACAGGACAGTTACAGAAACCTATACCGATGAAGATGGCAATGAATATACCGAAAGCCACGAAGAACCTTATGAGTATAAAAAACTCATCGTAACGCTTCATAAAAAAGAGATGGACAGTATTATACGAAAGGTCTTTGCAAACTATCCCGATAATCTAAAGCACTATGAAGCCTTGTTCCTTGCACAAGGCAATATGAAAGAAGCCTTTGGTAATTCTGACCTTATCAGTGCAAATGGAGGTATCGGCGGTGGAAAAGAGTATGAGGCATCTACGGAAGTACAAAAGAAGATTGTTAATGCTGCATACATTACGCCATCTCCGGGTGCAGGCTGGTGTGCCATGTGGGTATCACAGGTCTATCAAAATGCAGGACTTGGATATATAGGTGGGAATGCCTGTGATATGTACCGAAACTATACCTTTACATCAGACAGGTCAAAGCTCAAGGTCGGAATGCTTGTGGCAGTTGAAAGCAGCAGTAGCGGAAGCAGTGCAGGGCTTACCTATGGTCATGTAGGTATTTACATTGGAGATGGAAAAGTGATTGATAACATCGGTCGAATAAGAGTAACTACCTTAGATGATTGGATAGCAACATTTTGTAAGCACCATCCCGTAGGATTCGGTTTTCCGCCAAATGTAAAGAAATAGGAGGTAACAATTTGAAAAAGGAACTGATAGCAGTAAAAAACAGAATAAAGAAGTTAAAGGATAAAAAGGCTCTGATTGATGAAGAATTGGAGCCTTTATTCATTCGTGAAGAAGAGCTTGAAAATGAAGAAATCATTGCCATTTGCAGAAAGAATAACATCACAATCAGCGATTTGATGGCAAAGGTAAACAGACAAAAAGCAGAAATGAAAAAGGAGAAAACAAATGAAAACCAGTTTGAAAAAGAATAATAAGTTTTGGACGGTAGCACTTGCGGTAATTGTAAGTATTAGTTGTATTTTAGGTCTTTGGACGGTTGTTTATGCACAGGAGCAAAAATCTGAAGCTCCAACAAAAAACGAAGCTGTTCAAACGGAAGTTGAAGTAAATGTAAGGTATATCTTTGAAGATGAAAAGGTCTTTAAGGAAGAAAAGATAAAGGCTGAGAAAGGACAACTTATTGATAGCGGAGATCTTACAATGCTCCCAGATGATATGAAATTCATTGATGAATTTCTGTTTTATGAGGTAAAGGGAGATGGAAAAGATGAGATTATCCGTAAGGTAGCAAAGGCTGAACTTAAGGATAAAGAAACTAAGACGGAAGAAAAAAAGCCACAGCAGGACAAAAGCACTCAGACGGAAGATAAAAAGACGAAAGATAAGTCAACGCAGACAGAGCTTTCCAAAGAGGATATTTCCAAGATGGAAAAGCAGGCAAAAGAACTTAAAGGGGAGCTTGATAAGCTAAATGGTGAGATTAAGGATAAAGATAAGTTAAGCGATAAGCAGAAGGAAAAAATCAAAGCTCTTGAAGATGAAATTGAAAGTCTGAAAGAAAAACTGAAAAAAGAAAAGGATAACAAAGATTTATCTTCTGATATTAAAAAGGAAATGGACAAGCTAAATGAAAAGATTAAAGATCTTGAAAAAAAGGCTAATGAAGTGAATAAAGCTCCGGCATCATCTAATGTTGTTACACCAATTCCACCAAATAGCAGTATAAAAACAAGTGCAGGAAATTCTCAGCCACTTGTAAATACAGGTAAGGGAAGTGAACCAAAGACAAGTTTTGGAAATACTACAAAAGATGAAAATACTAAACAATCAAAAGATAAAGAAAAGGAAATTCGTTATCCTAATAAGCTGACAGCTAAAACGCCTGCTAACAATAACAGCCAAGATTCAGCTATGGATGGCACAAGTAAGAGTGTAAATACCAATAAGGGAGTAGCTTCTGCACCGTCTAAGGCAAGAGGAAGTCTTACGGAAAATAAGGATAATGCCAATACGGAATATCCGATTCATCATAGCGATGATAAGGATAATAAAGAAACTGATAAATATTCGGCAGATGCAAGGCAGTTTATTACCTTTCAGACTAAAAATGGTAAGACCTTTTATTTAATCATCAATCATGATGAAGATAGTGAGAATGTAATGCTTCTTACGGAAGTATCTGAAGATGATTTGCTTAACATGGTGGAGAAAAAAGAAGCACCAAAGCAGGAAGTAGTAAAAGAAGAACCTGTTAAGGAAGAAGTAAAGCCTGAGAAGAAGGACGAAAAGAGTAATTTAGGAACCTATATTATTTTGCTTCTTGTAGTAGGTGGTGCATTAGGAGCAGGCTACTATTTTAAGGTTGTGAAAAAGAAAGAAGATAAAGAACTTGAAGCCTTAGAGGAGGAAGATGATGATTTCTTTTCTGAAGCTGAAAGCGAGGAAGAAATAAATGATGCAGATGAAGTAGAAGATGAAGAATAAACGCACCTAAAAACATATTATTTTGGGTGCAAAGTTAGGGCGGGAGAGTAACATCTTTCGCCCTATTTTGATTTATAACAGGAGGAAAACACAGATGAAGTTAGTTATTGCAGAAAAACCGAGTGTTGCAATCTCCATTGCAAAGGTTATTGGAGCAAATAAAAAGAAAGACGGATATTATGAAGGAAACGGATATAGGGTGAGCTGGTGCGTTGGACACCTAATTCAAATGGCAAATCCGGATGCTTATGATGAAAAGTACGCCAAGTGGAATATGGCTGATTTACCGATTATTCCGAGCGACTACAAGTATGAAGTAGCAAAGGCAACCAAGAAGCAGTTTAACATCCTTAAAAAGCTGATGAATGATAAGGAGGTTGATATGGTTATCAATTCCTGCGATGCAGGGCGTGAGGGAGAAAGTATTTTTAGACTTGTATATAATCAAGTGAATTGTAAAAAGAAGATGAAACGCCTTTGGATTTCTTCAATGGAAGATAGTGCCATTAAAGAGGGTTTTGATCATCTAAAAGACGGAAAGGACTATGATAATCTCTTTGAATCGGCACAGGCAAGAGCTATTGCGGATTGGTTAGTCGGAATGAATATTAGTAGGCTCTACTCTTGTCTGTATCAGCAAAATTACAGTGTTGGCAGAGTGCAGACACCTACCCTTGCCATGATTGTAAAAAGAGATGATGAGATAGCAAATTATCAGAAAGAAAAATATTACACAGTAGAGCTTTCTATGAATGGATTTACACTCTCCACAGACAGAATTGATGATGAAGTTGCTGCTGAACAGCTTATAAGTTTAGTAGGCGATAAGATTGCAATTACTGATGTTATTCAAAAAGAAAAAATTACAAAGCCTGATTTACCTTTTGACCTAACTACGCTGCAAAGAGAGTGCAATAAGTTCTTTGGGTATTCAGCAAAGCAAACACTTGACTATGCTCAAAGCCTTTATGAAAAGAAACTAATTACTTATCCAAGAACAGACAGCAGATGTTTAACGGAAGATATGATTGTAAGTACGGTTAATAACATTTTGGGTAAAAATGACTTTGATACAGAGCGTATTAAGGTAGTATTTGATTCTAAAAAGGTTACAGATCATCACGCTATTATTCCGACAGTAAGCTCACTGAGTGAAGGTTTATCAGGCATTCCTGAGAGTGAAGCAAAGGTATATAGGCTTATATCTAATAAGCTCCACGCAAGTGTGGGTTATCCGCTTATTGAAAATACAACAAAGATTGTAGCTTCATTTGACGGTTTTGAATTTACAAGTTCAGGTAAGGTAATTAAGGATGAAGGCTTTAGCAAATACCTTAAAGAATACAAACCAAAAAAGAGTGAAGATGCTGTATTGCCTGATGTAAGTATTGGTGACGTTTTAAGTATTGAAAATAAAGAGATTAAAGAAAAATTTACTCAACCACCGAAACACTTTACTGAAGATACTCTCTTAAAGTCTATGGAGATTGCGGGAAATGATGCCTTAGAAAAAGGTGTAGAAGTGGAAAGAAAAGGACTTGGAACACCTGCAACAAGGGCAGGGATTATCGAAAATCTAATTTATAAGGGATTTGTAGAAAGAGATAAGAAAAATCTTATAACCACTCATAAAGGAATTAGTCTTGTAACGATTGTAGCTGATAACTTTAAGTCGGCAGAAACGACAGCAAAATGGGAAATGGAATTATCGGATATTGCTCAGGGAAAATCTTCAAAGGAAGAATTTTTAGAAGCGATTGAAAATGATATAAAAGAGGCGGTTTTTACATATACAAAGTAAGAGGTAACTAATATCAGAGTGGAAAAAATACCCTAAAAGTGCTATAATATATTGAAATATTTTTTTGAAAAGGAGGTATTATGCAGCTTTTAGATATAAAGAGAATGGCTCATAACATTCTTGAAAATCAAAATATAGAGAGCAGTTTTATCGAATATAAAAAGTCGGCAAATTTTAAAGATAAAATTCTAAAAACTGCTTGTGCCTTTGCCAATAACTATATGAACAATGAGATAGGCTTGTTGTTTGTTGGGATTGAAGAAGTTGATAATAAAGAAACAGGAGAAAAGGCAATTCCGAAAAGACCGATAGAGGGGATAAAAGAGTCTAAAGTTGAAGGTATTGAAAATGAATTAAAATCTCTTCTTTCTAATATCCATCCTAAAATAAATTACCATATTATTACGGACAAAATTGATGATGAATATTATATCGTAGTTGCGGTAGAGAGTGGTAGTAATGGACCGTTTCAAACAAGTGAAAGGGCGGAAAGGGATAAAGATATTAAGCTAAAGGCAGGAAGATATATCAGAGTCGGCAGAGATTCAAGACTTCCAAATCCAACCGAAGAATTTGAACTTTTAAAGAAATTTGCAAACTTTTCTTTTAGTTCCAATCTCAATGATACAGCTACCATAGATGATTTAAGCTATGAATATATGAAAGAATATCTGCTTCAGACGGGAGCAAAGAAAGATATTAGAGAAATGTCTAAGTTGGATATGGCAAAGAGTATGGGACTTGTTAGTGAAAGTGAGTATGGCGGTTATAGAGCTAAAAATTTTGCTGTGCTGATGTTTGCGGAAACACCAAATAAATTTATTCCAAATGCCCATGTTGAAATCATAAGAGAAATTGACGGAACGGATAAAATGGAATCAAAAAGATTTGATGGTCCAGTTTGGATACAGGCAAAACAAGTCAGCAAGTATTTTGAAGATAATATTATGGCTTCATACACCATAAGGGAAGCTGATAAAATTGAGCATAAGATTATCTATAACTATCCTCTTACGGCATTTGAGGAACTTGCTACTAACGCTATTTTGCATAAAGAATATGATACGCCTGAATATGTAGGAATCTATATTTACAAGGATAGAATTTCTTTTGTAAACCATAACAGACCACTTCCTCCTGTAACTATCGAAGCTCTTAATAGGGATAGAAGTTTTGACAGAAGGCAGTATCTTAATAAAGAACTTAAAGATATGTTCTTTTCATTAAACTTGATAGAGTCTTACGGATCAGGAATAAGGCGTGCAAAAGATGCACTATTAGAAAATGGTTCTCCTGAGCTTAAGTTTTATCCGGACAATGAAGAAGATAACTATACTAACGCAGTTATGGGTATAAATGCAGAGTTTTTAAAGGAGTTTAATGGTAGTGCTACCCAAGAAACTACCCAAGAAACTACCCAAGAAATAAAAATTGAGAAATCCGTACCGAATAGAATTATTGAATTGATGATGATGGAGCCAAATATTACAGCAAAACAAATTGCGGAACATTTAAATGTTTCTTTTGACGGAGTTCGTTATCACATAAAAAAATTAAGAGCAGATGGTAAGATTAAAAGAGAAGGCTCTACCAAATCAGGTAAATGGGTAGTAATGAAATAGAATAAACAAGGTCATAGAATCAAAAGGTGATTAGAGTAAAATCTAACCACCTTTTTTGTTTGGAAAAAAGAAGGAGGTAAAAATGCGAATAAATGATTTTCATAACATTTTGGAACTTGTAAAACTGGATATTTTGCAAAGTGAAGCAGAATACCTGAAGCTTTTAAAGGTTGTCGGAAACAATCAAAGATACGACTTTAGAAGTCAGTTAAGTATCTATGATAGAAATCCTGAAGCGACAGCCTGTGCCAAGTTCGACTATTGGAGGGAACGCTTTAACCGTACCGTTATGAGAGGACAAAAGGGTATCCCAATTTTAGAGGACTACGGCACATACAAGAAGGTGAACTATATCTTTGATATAGGTCAGACAGTTTCAAGAAACAGAGATGTCAATGAAGTAAATCTTTGGAAGTTTGACAAAGAAGTTCATAAGGATGTCCTAAAGGAAATGATAACAAGTGAGGGCTATGAGGAAAGTGAAAGTATCTTAGAAAATATCTTTTCTTTAAGCAGGCTTTACGGAGATGAAAAGATAGACAGTCTAATGAACGAGCTTAGAATAGCCGATGAGAATAGAATATCTTTTACAAAGTTTGTGAGAGATTCAGTGAGCTATGCGGTATCTTCAAGGTTTCAGCTTGATTATCCTATGGATAGTGAACTTTTAAGAGAAAATTTTGAAAGACTTGATAGTATATCTCTTATGAGTCTTGGTGAAACCGTATCGGATATTAGCGGAAATATCATTGATGCGACCATTCAGAAAAGTAAAGAGCTTGACAAAGAAGTTTTAAGAGGTAAAGAAGCAGGATATAATAAGATTAGAGAAGAAATTGAGGAGGTAGAAGAAAATGTACTTCGACGAGATGATCAGAAAAGAAATGAAAATGAGCGAGTTCTCCGAAATGGAGAGTACGGACGAGATAATAGAGAAAATCAGGGAGAATACGCTGAACAGCTTGGAGGAACAGACGGACTTCATGAAAGAATTTCCGAATCCGATATACGCAGTGATGAGGCTCACTTACCTTTCACAGAGCGAGGAGCAGAGCCACTTCGAGATGTTGGTAGACCTATACAAGGAGAAGAAGCTGACAAATCACCTGATGGATATTCAAAAACAAGCGATAGAGTTCATGAGAACAGAAAAGCCGAAACTGATGACAGCTTGGAAGATAGAGGACGAGAACAATCCACAGTATGGGGCGATGATTTCAGCACTGAAAGAGATGACCGTCAAGGAAATCGTGGAAATCTAAAAGAAAATACTGAAGCAGAGATAAGAGAAGCTGATAAGGCTTCTTTTTCTTTACCCGAAAATTCTTATGGACAGATAAGCCTTACTATTCCGCTAACTGATAAGGATATTGATGCCGTCCTTATTAACGGAGGAAACCATGATGGTGGTAGGCTTCCCGTTATATCAGAGTTTTCCAAAGGAAAGAGCAATGAAGAATTAGGAGAATACCTCAAAGATACCTTTAAGGGTGGAAACGGACTATATATTGATGAAAGAGAGGTATCTTCCTGGTATTCGGATAAAGGCATTCATTTAGCGTATGGGACTTCGGCAAGAGAAGATGATACGCAAATTTTAAGCTGGAATGATGCAGCAAGTAGAATAAACGGGCTTCTTAATAGCGGTGAGTTTGCCACAAATGTAGAACTTTCTGAAGCATATGATTATGAAAGGGACAGAATTTCAGAGTCATTATGGTATCTATACCATGATTTAAGCGAAGAAGGAAAAGCACAGGGTTATTTTGATTTTATAGAAAGAGGTGGTGGCTTTCCGGAAGAAACGAAAAGACTATCTGAGGCATTAAAAAACCCTGAATACCTAAAGGACACAATTAAAGAATACAGTAGGTTCTTAGCAGGCTACAAAGAAAACAGAGGTGTACTAAGATTTCATTATCACAAGCTAGATAGCCTTTATCAGAGATTACAGGAGCTTGAGCTGACACGAAAGGAATATAGTACCAATCTGACAGAACTTCCTAAAGTAAAGCCATTTATTACAGATGACGAAGTTCTTGCTACCCTGTCAAGAGGAAGCGGAATAGATAAGGGAAAAGAGCGAATTACAAAATTTTTCAAAGAAAACCATACACTTCAAGAAAAAGCAAATTTCTTAAAAGATGAGTATGGCATAGGTGGAAGCTCTCATGCTGTTTCAGGTGCAATGGGAAGCGATGAATGGCACGATGCTAAGGGACTTAAATTGCAAAAGAAAGATTGCAGTGATGTATTTCTTACTTGGTCAAGCGTGGCAAAGCATATTGATGAGCTGCTTTCTAAAAATCTTTATCTTGAGGAAAAGAAAATAGAAAGTAAGGTAGAGATAGAAGAAGCAAAAGAAACACAATATTATTCTAAAGATGATCCTGAAAACTTAATTACCGATGAAATGCTTGAAAGAGTGCCTGAGCTTTATGCACAGGAAGATGTATCTTTAGCAGATAAGCAAGTTCATGCTGCATATATCATTCCGTTTAGAAGTAATTGGACTTGGTATATGACAGAATACGATAGGGAAAGTGGAGATGCCTTTGGACTTGTACTTGGTATTGAACCTGAATGGGGATATTTCAATCTTGAAGAATTGAAAGAACTAAATGCTCAAAGGCTTATTTTAGAAGATTTCCCAAAAACCTTTAGAGAGCTTAAGGACACAGAACTTATTAAGCAGATGGATGAGCAGGAGCTTCAGTCAGTCTTTAACGGAGAACTTAGTTTTGAAGAAGAAACAGAGCTTGAAGTACCTGAAGAAGTAGAAGAAAGAATAGCTGCAACACCTGTTCAGGGAACACTATTTGATTACCTCAAAGAAAGAGAAGAAGTAGAGCTTAATGAAAAAGAGGAAAGCCTTGCAGATGAATTTGCAGTTAAAACAGGCGATACCGTATATTTCAACCATGAAGAATACACTGTAAGGGAGATTTCTAAAAACCAAATCACAAGAAGAAATGATTTATGGATTGATCCGGCAAGAAGTGGAAATCATCAAATCCCCATTGTAGCCTTTGAAGATAATGAGGACTTATTAAAGCAGGTAAGTCTTGAAAGACCTAACTTTATTGTTGGAGATGAAGTTAAATATAAGGATAAAAACTATACCATCACACGCTTTGATGATATGGGAAATAACCTAAAGACAATAACAGTCAAGGACAATACCGAATATCTTGGTGGTATGATAACAGGCTCCGATGTAATCCCTTATCGTCTTGAAAGCGACCTTGATAGGCTATTTGAAAATCTGACCTATAAGAAACATGAAAAGACTATTGAGGGAGTAGAAGTAAAGAAAACTGAGGCTCATAACTTTAAAATCACAGAAGAAACACTTCCTGAAAAGTTATCTCCAAGTGAGAGATTAAACAATAATTTTGAAGCAATCTCTATGTTAAATAGAATTGAAAGAGGTGAGAGAGATTTAGATATTAACGCTCAGGAAGTCCTTTCAAAGTATGTCGGTTGGGGCGGACTTGCTGATGTATTTGACGAAAGTAAAGAGGGACAATGGGAAGTTGCAAGAAGTTTCTTAAAGGAAAATTTATCACCATCTGAATATGAAGCTGCAAGAGAGTCTACCCTAACAGCTTTTTACACACCGAAAACAGTGATTGACAGCGTATATAAGACACTTGCAGGTATGGGATTTAAGAGCGGTAATATCTTAGAGCCAAGTATGGGAGTTGGAAACTTTATCGGTAATCTTCCCGATGAAATGAGTAAGTCAAAGTTTTATGGTGTGGAGCTTGACTCGGTAAGCGGTCGCATAGGAAAACTCTTATACCCTGAAAGCGACATACAGATTAAAGGGTTTGAAGAAACGAGCTTTTCCAATAACTTCTTCGATGCTGTGATTGGAAATGTGCCGTTTGGCGAGTATAAGGTAAATGACAGAGAGTATAACAAAAATAACTTTTTGATCCATGATTATTTCTTTGCGAAATCCATTGATAAAGTCAGAAATGGCGGTGTTATCGCCTTTATCACATCTTCAGGCACAATGGATAAAAAGGACGAGAGTGTCAGACGCTACATTGCAGCAAGGGCGGAGTTTTTAGGAGCCATCAGACTTCCAAACGATACCTTTAAGGGCGTTGCAGGAACAGAAGTAACCTCAGATATTATATTCCTAAAGAAAAGGGACAGTATCAGAGAAAGAGATGAGGACTGGATACATCTATCTGAAGATGAAAAAGGACTTACCTATAACAAATATTTTGTAGATCATCCTGAGCAGGTACTCGGCACAATGCGTGAAGTTTCAGGAAGATTTGGAAACACACTTGCGTGCCTGCCGAAAGAAAATGCCGACTTAAAAGAGCTTCTGACAAAAGCAAGTGAAGAAATATCCAAAGGATCAACTTATGAAGAAATAGAGCTTTTAGATGATGAAATCACTTCAATTCCTGCAACGGATGATGTCAAGAACTTTTCATATACCGTTATTGATGATGAGGTTTATTACAGAGAAAACTCACTTTTCGTAAAGAAAGAAGTAACGGATAAGAATAAGGAAAAGATTAAGGACTATCTTGAACTGAATACTGCCCTTAAAGATGTTATCTACAAGCAGAAAGAGGACTATTCCGATGATGAGGTAAAGAAAGCTCAAGAAAAGCTCAATGAAGTCTATGACCGCTTTTCTAAAAAGCATGGATATGTCAATAACCTTTCCAATACCAGAGCCTTTAAAGAGGACAGTAACTTCCCGCTTGTTTCCTCCATTGAAATCCTTGATGAAGAAGAAAACTTTAAGGCAAAGGGGGATATATTCTCCAAGAGGACAATCACAAAGGCAAAGACCATTGACCATGTGGATACTTCTTTGGAATCTCTTGTGTTATCTATGTCGGAAAAAGGCTATGTGGACTTTGACTATATGGAAAACCTGACGGGAAAAGATAGACCTACTCTAATAGAAGAATTAAGGGGAGAGATTTATCTAAGTATCAGGGAAGAACAGAACTTTTACAGACCGCTATCCTTTAACCCCGAAGATGGAGATTTGCCTTTCGCCTGTGCAAATGGCAGCAATTCATATAAGTATGGCTATGTTACAAAGGACGAATACCTATCAGGGAATATCAGAGAAAAGATTACCATCGTAGACAGTTACCTTGCAAAGTTAAGACAAACGGAACGGGAACTACCTCATCTTGGCTATGCGGAAGATGGCAAAGAAAAAGAGCTGATAAGCTATGAGATGAACCGTTTGGAATATCAAAAATCGGAACTTACCAAAGTATTACCGAAAGAACTGGAAGCAAGTGAAATCAGCGTTCGTCTTGGAGCAACTTGGATACCGATTAAGGATATAGAGAAATTCATCTTTGAAACGTTGAAAACACCGGGCTGGGCAAGATGGGATATTAAGGTCAAATTCTCAAATCTTACAAGTGAATGGAATATTGAAGGAAAGAGCAAAGACAGAGGAAATGACCTTGCTGAAATGACCTACGGAACATCAAGGATAAACGGATATAAGCTGATTGAAGATGCCTTAAACCTTAAAGAAACAAAGGTCTTTGACCAGATTGAAAATCCGGATGGCTCAAAAAGTTCTGTCTTAAATAAAAAGGAAACTCTCCTTGCAGGACAGAAACAGGAACTTCTAAAAGAAGAATTTAAGAACTGGATATTTAGTGATCAGGAAAGAAGAAGCAGACTTGTGAAGCTCTACAATGAGCGTTTTAACTCTATCCGAAATCGTGAATATGACGGAAGTAATCTCTCTTTTGAAGGAATGAATACGGAAATCAAACTCAGACCACACCAAAGAAATGCCATTGCAAGAAGCCTTTATGGAGGAAATACCCTGCTTGCCCATGTGGTAGGAAGCGGAAAGACTTTTGAGATGGTCGCTTCCGCAATGGAAAGTAAAAGGCTTGGAATGTGCAGTAAATCTCTCTTTGTTGTACCGAATCATCTAACAGGACAGATTGGCAGAGAGTTTATGCAGCTTTATCCGTCGGCAAATATTATGGTCGCAGATAAGAAAGACTTTGAGCCGAAAAACAGAAAAAGATTTATCGGCAAAATTGCAACAGGCGAATATGATGCGGTTGTAATCGGGCATACGCAATTTGAAAAAATCCCGATGTCAAAAGAATACCAAGAGAAGCATATTCAGGATCAGATTGATGAAATCATAAACTATGTAGAGGAATACAAGCATGACAGAAATCAGAACTTTACGGTAAAGCAGCTTGAAAAAACAAAGAAAAAACTTGAAACAAGGCTTGAGAAATTAAACGATGATTTTAAGAAAGATGATGTCATTACATTTGAAGAACTTGGCGTAGATAAGCTCTTTATTGACGAGGCACATGGCTACAAAAATCTCTATCTTTACACAAAAATGAGGAATGTAGCAGGTATCGGGCAGTCCGAAGCCTTTAAGTCATCCGATATGTTCATGAAGTGTAGATACATGGATGAAATGACAAATGGAAAAGGAATTGTCTTTGCCACAGGAACGCCTGTATCAAACTCCATGACCGAGCTTTATACCATGCAGCGTTATCTTCAGTATGAAAGCCTTAAAAAGAATAATTTGGAGCATTTTGATAGCTGGGCTTCTACCTTTGGTGAAACACAGTCTGCCTTTGAATTATCTCCGGAGGGAACAGGATACAGAGTTAAGACAAGATTTTCAAAGTTCTATAATCTTCCGGAGCTTATGTCTATGTTTAAGGAAGTTGCAGATATTCAAACAGCGGATATGCTTAACCTTCCAACACCTGAAGCACACTATGAAGTTATTAAAACTTTGCCAAGTGAGGAACAAAAGGAAATCCTAAAGAGCTTATCCGAAAGAGCTGATGATGTCAGAAACAGGGTAGTAGAGCTTGATGAAGATAATATGTTGAAAATCACCAATGATGGTAAGAAACTTGCTTTAGATCAGCGTTTAATCAATCCATTACTTCCTGACAATCCTGACAGCAAGGTCAATGTCTGCGTAAAAAATGTGTTTGCCATTTGGGATAAGACAAGAAAAGATAGGTCAACACAGCTTCTATTTTCCGATATGTCAACTCCAAAAGGCGATGGAGAGTTTAATATCTATGATGATATTAGAGAAAAACTTGTAGCAATGGGGATACCGAAAGAAGAAATAGCTTTTATCCATGAGGCGAATTCCGACAAACAAAAGGATGAATTATTTGCAAAAGTTCGTAAGGGAGATGTTAGGATTTTGCTTGGCTCTACTCAGAAGATGGGAGCCGGCACGAATGTGCAAAATAAACTGATTGCACTCCACGACCTTGATGTCCCTTGGCGTCCTGCCGACCTTGAGCAGCGTGCAGGTAGAATTGTAAGACAGGGAAATGAAAATAAAGAGGTAAATATCTATCGTTATGTTACGGAGAATACCTTTGATGCGTATTTGTGGCAGACCATAGAGAATAAGCAAAAGTTCATATCTCAGATTATGACAAGTAAAACACCTGTCAGGGTTGCTGAAGATGTGGACGAAAGCTCACTTAATTATGCGGAAATCAAAGCGTTGGCTACTGGCAATCCAAAGATTAAAGAGAAGATGGACTTGGATAATGAGGTTACAAAACTTAAAATGCTTGAAGCAAACTTCAAGTCCAATCGTTATAGGTTAGAGGATAAGGTCGCAAAAAATTATCCTGAAGAAATTGCAAGGACGGAAAAGCTGATTGAGGCTGTAAAGAAAGATATAGCAAATGTAGAGCCTAAAGCAGAGGGTGAGGAAAAGTTTACTTCGATTACCATAAAAGGCGAGAGAATATTTGATAAAAAGGTCGCAGGAGAAAAGTTACTTGAAGCTATCAAGACCATAAAAATCAATGAAAGTAAGATTGTGGGAAAGTATAGAAATATGGATTTGGAAGTAAGCTATAACTTCTTTACCAATGCTCATGATTTCAGCTTAAACGGCGCTGCAAAGCATTCAGGAGAGCTTGGAACAAGTGCGGACGGTAATATCACAAGACTGGACAACGCCCTTGAGAAAATGCCTGAAAAACTGAAAAGACTGAATGAGAAGCTCGTCAGTACAAAAGAACAGCTTGAAAATGCCAAAGAGGAACTCAAAAAGCCTTTTGAAAAGGCAGATGAACTAAAGAATAAGGTGTTAAGGCTTGCAGAACTCAATAAGCTGCTTGATATGGGAGAAGTAGAAGAAAAGAGAAATGATAGTCCTCTTGCAGAAGATGTAAAAAGAGCGATTATTGACTTCTGTAACAGAGAGTATGATGAAAATTATAGCTATGAGGAATTTAATACCTTGTATCCTGATTTGAAGCATATAGGTATTGCATATACTGACACACCTGATGAAAGGCATGGAATACAGTTTGAGTTAGATCTTGAAGATTATACAGCTACTCAATATGTAAATGATGTTGTAGTAAGTCATTATGATTATGTCAAAGAAAATGGCAGTGTTGAAAAAGCTCTTGATGTTATGAAGTTTGAAATAGAAAACGGAGAATTCAGCACTTTCGTTGCAGTTGATGAAGATGAACTAAGAAAAGCTACTGGAATGGAGATTGATGATGAAGGTAACTTTTATGATCCACTTGCAAAAGACTTAGATAATGATGGGATTGCTGATCGTTATGATAATGACTTTAAGGACAGCGATTATTTTGAGTCAACCTATGATGTTGAAGATAATTTGCATACCAAAGAGGAAGCCACACAGAAAACGGGTGATAAACCATCTATCTTAGGACAGATAAGAGCCTATCAGGAAGAAAGTAAAGCAGAAGAAAAACAAACAACAAAAGAACAGGAATATGTACGATAAGGGAGCGAAAAGCTCCTTTATGCCATGAAAGGAGATAAAAACATGGATTACAAAACAATGAGAGATAGAATCGAAGATATGGTAAATGATAATCATAAGGACTTTGTTAAGGCGATTATCAGCATGGAAAAGGGTATTAACGATGAAAGTGCTTTAGATAAGCTCTATGATGCATATATGGACAATGACACCATCAATTTACTACATGAGGAATTTGACTATATGATTGAAGATTTAAGAGAACAGGGGCAGATTAAAGATCTTCCTTATGTTCAACAAGAGAAAGACAATCTTGTAAATATCGTAGGTAATATTGCGGGCAATGTCGATGTTGTAGAAAGAGAAAATAAGAATGGAGAAGCCTTTAAGGTGGCAAATTTCTCTGTAGTATCCAAAGATGATGAAGGGAATAAGGTGTATCATAATTGCTCTGCTTATGGAGAGAAAAGTGATACTCCAAAAGACTTTAAGCAGGGAGATTTCGTAAAGCTCTTTGGACAGATGAGAACTTCCATTGATGATAATGGTAAGGAGCATAGCAATGTAAGGATACTTTCCTCTAAACTCTTAAAGGCAAGAGAGCAGATGAAAGGGCAGGAAGAAAAGAAAGAATCTGTACTTGGAGCTATCAAAAAATATCAGGCTGAAGATAAGGAAAAGCCAAAAGAAAAGAAAGAAGCAAACAGAGAGGCTGAGAGATAAATTTATGGTCGGTGTGGTTTTAGGACTGCACCGGCTCTTTTTTATTTTGTAAAGAAAGAGGAGATAAAGATTATCTCTCTATCTCCTTGCCCATATAAATTCCATAGTTTTTTCGTATCTGATAAAGCTCGTCCATAGTCGATTTTGAGGAAGAATACTCCTGCATAAGGGTATTCTTTTTTTCTTGCAATTTATCAAGCTCAGATAAAATATCCCTTGAATTTGGCAGCTTGGAATAAGACTTTTTAAGCTCGGAAAGAGCGTTTTCATAGAGGGTAATCTGAGCTTTGTATTCCTCGAAAAATGCCCTATCAGACGTATTCGCCTTATATTCCTTGTAATAGGCACGATATTTTTTGACAATATGAACTTGCTCCATCGTAGTGGATAACTGTTCCATTTTCTTATCAATCGCCTTGATTTTATCCTGTAAATTTTGTCTTTCATCAGCACTTTTCTTGATAAATTCGTCAAGCTGCTGAACAGATTTTATGCCGTGTTCTCTAAGGAAGATAACAGACTCAGCCATTGTATTAAGGTTATGTTTGGTTGCCCAAAATTCATAGCCTTTGCTTTCTTTTACTTTCATATTGGTGTTCATATCAATAACAATGCCGATGCGTTTTTTGACAGCAGGGGTTTTAATAGATGATCTTTCTGCAAGTCGTTCTTTTAATCTTTCTTCAGTGTAATCTTCTCCGATTGTTTTGGCTCTGGTAAATCTCGGCTTATCTTTTGGCTTAAAAGCAATATGTTTGCCATACTTAATTTCATATCCAAGCTCAGCCATTTTCCTTAGAAATTCATCCCAATCCTTAGACTGTTTTATCATTCTGTCAATATCAAATTGAAGTCTACTTTTCCAAGAAGTACCTTTCTTTGCCTGCTCATTTTCATACCAAGACTTTCCGCTCGTCTTGTATTTTTTCTTGTAGCTTTCGTAGTGTTCATCAATGACGGAAAGGTTGTTTTGTTTGCATAGCTTATCACTCTGATAACGAATTTTATGGTAGCATTTTTTGTTTGACTGATAGCACTTGCCACTAACCATATTCACATTATTGAAGATGATATGATTATGGATATGCCCTTTATCTATGTGCGTCGATAACACAAACTCATATTCATCTTTGAGGATCTTTTTACATAACTCAAGACCGATTTGATGTGCCATTTCAGGGCTTGTTTCTCCCGGTAAAAATGATTGAATAAGATGTCTTGCAAGAACAGTTCCTTTTGTTCCTGCATCATTTCGTGTTCTTAAAAATTGTGTATGAGCAGTTTCTTGATGACATTTATGTGTACTTACCAAGATTTGTTCATCTGTTTTTTCTCCATTTACGATGTAGTCAATAGCAAGATGAAGGGTTGATTTTATAGGGTGTATTTTTGTGATCGCCATAAAAAACTAATCACCTCCCGAAGTCCTGTTAAGCAGCAGAGAATGAATTTGCCATAGCTCTTTTGAGAAGTGTTCAATCTCTTTCTTTATATCACTGATGTCATCTTTATAGATTACACCTGTCGAATTTACTCGCTTTGCAATCTGATTGATGTTATTTGTTGCATTGGAAAGTAAACCTTGTAAATCTCTGAAAGGTTCTAAATCTACTTGATAAATTTCCTTTTCTAAAACGCACTTGCGAATAAAATGGCTCATATTTCTGCACTTTGCAAGTTTTCTTTTCTCCTCAAAAAGAGCTTTTTCTTCTTCAGTTAGTTTAATTTCAAGTCTTTCATTTCGTATTCTATTTGCCATAGGTATTTTCTCCTTTAGGTGTATTTCGGGGTCTTAGGGTTCTCCCTAACAAGCTAAAAATTGATAAAAAAAGAAGCAGATCCCAAAGGGCTGCTTCATCAATTTTTCCGTAAGTGTCCGTACACTTACTGTGCTTGCTACAAAAGAACGAGTTAGAAAGCAAGCATTAAGCAAGTTTTGAATTTATAATTATATTATACCATAGTTTTAGAAATAAAAAATACATGAATTTTTGAGGGTTGACATCATTAGTTAGATTGTGATAACATATGGTAAACGCTGTTATCTTAAATAGAGGTGAAAAATTGGTGAGAAATAAAGAAGCTACAATTAAAAAAATTTTACAGAGTGCAAAAGATGAGTTTACAGAGCATGGATTTGAACAGGCATCTGTACGGATCATTGCTAAAAATGCGGGGGTTACACCGGGTGCAATATATAAACACTTCAAGTCTAAAGAAGACATTTTTAAGGCTATTGTGAGTCCAATATTAAACCATCTATACACAAGAAATAAAGAACTTACAAATCAGGCAATAAATGAAATTAAATTAAATGGATTGGAGTGTTTTGAAAAAAATTCTGATAATAGTAACGAAGAATTATTAAGATTTATTTATCAAAATTTTTCAGTGTTTAATCTACTTTTTAATTGTTCTCAAGGAACTGAATATGAATTTATTCGTAATGATTTAGTGAATTTAGAAGTGCAAGGAGCAAAAAAATTAATTGAAGTTTTAAAAGAAAAAGGAATTGAAGTAAACGAGTTAAATGATGATGAACTTCACATACTTTATACGATGGCTTGTACTCCCTTGTTTGAGATAATAACGCATCAATATTCTTATAAAAACGCCTTGAACTTTATTAGCATGATGGAGGCTGCGATGAATTTTGGATGGGGGAGGATTATTAAATGAAAAAATAAACAGAGTAATTACATAAAAGACTATTGAAATCGGGTTAATCCCGATTTTCTGCATTTTTAGGGGAAGTAAACAGAATTAAAAATTATTTACTAGATAACGGAGGTATTAAAAATGAATGAAAACAAATTAAAAACAAAAGATTTAGTTAATATAGGAATTTTTTCAACTATATATATGGTTATTTCATTACTAACAATGATTTTAGCAATGTTTTCTCCAATAATATGGTTGTTATGGCCATCAATAGCAGGGCTTGTGTGCAGCTTTGTTTATATGTTTTTGGTCGCAAAAGTACCTAAAAGAGGAACAGCATTATTACTTTCTTTGATAACTGGACTTATATATTTTATATCTGGTGAATGCACATGGACAATGTTGATGAGCTTTGCAATCGTTGGAGTATTAGCTGAAATTGCAAGAGCTATAACAGGATATAAAAGTGTAAAAGGAGCGGTAATATCATCAGGAATTTTGTCAATGGGATTTATAGGCTCTCCGCTTCCAATGTGGTTATTCCAAGAAAGCTACATGAAATCAATTATTGATATGGGGATGGATCCTAAATATGTTAGTCAGTTAAAAGATATGATTTCTATAGGATCTCTGATAGGTTGCTTAGCTTTAGCTTTTGTTGTAGGAATGGTAGGAGGCATTATAGGTAAGATTATTCTAAAAAAATATTTTGAAAAGGCGGGGCTTGTATAATGGGTGTTATCCCAAATGGAGTAATTAAGTTAGACGATAGAACTAAGATAATTTTACTATTATCAACAAGTATTTGCGTTTTTTCTACAGGAAAATACATTGTTATAAATGCTTTTATTGTAATACTTATGTTGTTATCATTTTTGCTTGGGATTAGTGATAAAACATTTAAAGCGGTACTCAATTATGCTTTTGTAAGCATAATTGAGTACAAACTTTTCCCTATAATGCCTGAAGTTCTGGTGGTCAATTTTAACATTCTTATTGTTACTGTTATTAAACTAACTCCATGTTATTTGGCTGCTCAGATACTAATACAAACCACATCAATACGAATGCTGATGCAAGCATTAGAAAAAATTAAGTTTCCAAAGGCACTTATTATTGCACTGGTAATTAGTATGAGATATTTCCCTGCACTTAAAGAGGAACGACATCATATTTCAGATGCATTAAAGTTGAGAAATATAAAGGGGATAAAAAGAATAAAGTTTGCTTTAATGCCCTTAATGGTTTCTGCATCGAATACGGCAGAAGAATTAAGTCAAGCAATTATCGCTCGAGGAATTGATAATCCTGCTAAGAGAACATATGAAATTCAATCGTCAATTCAAGTGATTGATGTTTTTGTTATAGGTGCAAGCTTTTCAGCAGTTTTGTATTTGTTAATCAGGAATGTTTTGTAATAGAGAGGTGAATTTAATGATTAAAATGGAAAAAGTATCCTTCTCATACAAATCAGAAGATAAGATACAAGTTAGTGATTTAATTATAGAAATCAAAGCAGGTGAATTTGTTTTATTGTGTGGGAAAAGTGGCTGTGGAAAAACTACTATATCAAAAATGATAAATGGTTTAATCCCACATGTTATTGATGGAAATTATCAAGGCAAAGTTACAATTGACAATAAAGCAGTAAGAGAGATGGAAACATTTGAAATAGCTGAAAAAGTTGGATCTATATTTCAAAATCCCAAAACACAATTTTTTAATTTGGATTCTGATGGAGAATTGTCATTTGGATTAGAAAACATGGGGGTAGAACCTCGTTTAATAAAGGCTATAGTTCAAAACACAATAAATGAATTAGCTATAGAGAATTTAAAAAATAGAAATGTATTTGAATTGTCAGGCGGAGAAAAACAGATTCTTGCAGTTGCTTCTGTATACGCTACAAATCCAGAGATATATGTATTTGACGAACCTTCTGCAAATATTGATGAATATGGCATTGAAAAAATAAGAAAAATGCTTATTAAACTTAAAGAACAAGGTAAGACAATTATTATATCTGAACATAGATTGTATTTTCTTGTTGATTTAATTGATAAAGCAATTTATTTAGAAGATGGAAAGGTGAAGCACACTTTTTCAAATATGGAATTTTCTCTGATTGATAATAAAATGAGAAAAGAAATGGGACTAAGAGCCTTTACAAAAAAAGATAATATTGATTTTGTAATTCCAATTGAATTTCATAAAACTGATGAGTTTGTAATATCAAATTTAAATTATAGGAATAATCATAAATGTGTTTTGAAAAATATTAATATTTCTGCTAACAAGGGAGATATTATAGCCATTACAGGCAAAAATGGGCAAGGAAAAACTACATTGATGAAAATCATATGTGGTTTATTAAAAGAAAATGCAGGGACTATAAGTTATAATGGTAATCTTTATAAATATAAAAAAAGAAGAACACTTTGTTATATGGTGATGCAGGATGTGATTCATCAATTATTTTCCGAGAGTTTGATGGATGAATTCACTTTGTTTGATTCAAGCATTGATGAAAAACAAATAGATAGTATCTTAACTAAATTAGAACTCATAAAAATAAAAAATAGACATCCGATGTGCTTGTCAGGTGGACAAATGCAGAGACTGGCTGTAGCAGTTGGTATGTTAATGAATAGAGAAATTATTATTTTAGATGAGCCAACGAGTGGTTTAGATTATTTAAATATGATGCAAATAAGTGAAGTTATTAAAGAGTTCTCAAAAAATAAAATAGTGTTTATTGTAACACATGATAAAGAGCTGATTGATAACACTTGTAACAAATTATTTGAAATATCTGATGGAGAAATATACGGGTTTAGTGAAAGAAGGTAAGAAAATGGAAGCATTAAGAGAGCATAAGGGAAAAGTATTTGCATCTGCTTTAATTGCAATAATAGGGGTTGGTTTAGGTGTCATTCCTTACTTTTCGGTTGCGAACATTATCAACAATATTGTTGAAGGGAACGTAGAGATAGCTACTTATATTCCATACATATTAGCAGTGTTAGTTGGACTTTTAGGTAGCGTATTATTTCATGAGTTTTCGACCATTATTTCCCACAATTTAGCATATAGAGTAATTGAGGAAAAAAGGAAAAAATTAGTTGATAAGTTAAGTAAAATTTCAATGGGAGAGGTTGAAAAAAGAAGTAGCGGTCAATGGTCTCAATTTATGGTAGAAACGCTTGACAAGATGGAACAGCCTATTGCCCATGTAATCCCAGAGGTAATTGCAAATTTACTAATACCAATTGTATTAGTCATAATAATTTTTATTATGGATTGGAGGATAGGGATAGCTAATTTACTTACGATTCCATTCGGTTTGCTTTTTTCTATGTTGATGATGAGGGGATATGAAGAAAAATCAAAAAGATACCAAGAAGCATCTAAGGCTATGAATACTACAATGGTGGAATATGTTAATGGTATTAAAGTTATTAAAGCATTTAATAAGTCAGCATCGTCTTTTGGAAAATTTAAAGAGACGGTTAATGAAAATAAAAAGGCAATGCTTGATTGGTATTTAAGCATTTGCTTTTCAATGACAGGGGCGATGGAAACCATACCAGCAACGATGGTTTTTGTTTTACCAACATCATTATATTTGTTTATGCAAAGAAGCGTAGAAATGAGTTCACTGACTATGTGTATTTTATTGTCGTATGCTTCATATAAACCTCTTATAAAGGCAATGAGCCATCTGGAAACTATAGCAAATATAAAGATGGTGATGAAAGAAATAAATAAAGTTATGGAAATTCCTGATCTTGAGCGGGGAAAACAACTAAAACATATAAAATCACACGATGTAGAATTTCAAAATGTATCATTTGCATATGATGAGTCTAAAAATGTATTAAATAATATTTCATTTAAAGCAAATGAAAAGGAACTTACTGCAATAGTTGGGAATTCCGGTGGAGGAAAGTCAACTATTGCAAAGTTAATAGCTGGTTTTTGGAACATTGAGAAAGGCAAAATTCTTATAGGAGATGTTGACCTTAATGACATGCCATTAAAACAAAATATGGACCTTATTACTTATGTATCTCAAGAAAATTTTCTTTTTAATAAAACTATTTTAGAGAATTTAAGAATAGCAAAAGAAGATGCAAGTATGGATGAAATCAAAGAAGCTTGTGTGAAAGCAAGTTGTCATGATTTTATTATGAACCTCCCGAATGGATATGAAACGATTGTAGGAGAGGGAGGTGCAAGTCTCTCAGGAGGAGAAAGACAAAGAATTGTAATTGCGAGAAGTTTTCTTAAAAATAGCTCGATTGTATTACTTGATGAAGCAACTGCATATTCAGATCCAGATAATGAAGCTATTATTCAAAAATCAATTGATGCACTGATTAAAGATAAGACAGTTATAATGATTGCTCACAGGCTCTCAACTATTGTAAATGCTAATAAAATTATAGTAGTAGATAACGGAAATATTGTTGAACAAGGTTCTCATGAAAAATTACTTGAATTAAATGGTAGGTATAGAGAAATGTGGGATGTATATACAGAATCTAAGGAAATTGAGGTGATTTAAAGTGAGAGAATTATTAAGAACTTTATACGAGGTTTCGGGTTCGTATTCTAAAAGAATAACCAAAATGCTTATCTTTGATGTAATAAAAGGAATATTTGAAGGGATTTCTTTAGGTGCTATTTTATTTTGTTTAATGAAAATTTGTGAAAGTGTTTTTAAAGGTCAAAGTATTGTAATGGAGGATATTTATACTGTTTTTGCAATTGCAATAATGAGTGTAGTCGGAAAAATTTTATTTGGTTATTTGGCGGATAGGAATAAATACATTGCTTCTTATAGCTTAGGTGCTGAAAACAGACTGTATATAGGTGATCGTCTTAAGAATGTAAATATGGGGTATTTCAGTACAAATTCTTTAGGGAATGTATCAGGCGGATTATCAACTGTTATAGGAGAACTTGAAACAGTTGGAGTTTTAATCATTGAGCAGATGCTTGTTGGAACGATACAGACATTGATAATGGTATTATTTGTTCTTCCGTATGACTTTATAACAGCTATAATTATCTTTTTAACTTTGATTGTTGGAGTATTAGTTAATATTTCAACACAAAAAAAGACAGATATTTTAACGGGAAAACTGCTCGGACTTAAGTTGGATTTAAGTTCGAAAATGCTCGAGTATGTAAGAGGAATTGGAATAACAAAAGCTTTTGGAAAAGATGAAAATACAGTTAAAGAGTTGAACGATAGTATCGTAGAGAGCCGTAAAGGATTTTTTGCGGTAGAAAAAATTTTAGTGCCTACACAATTTCTATTCATGTTGGTATTTAAAATAGGTATATGTGTAATTATATTTAGTTCTTTAATGAGATATTTTTCAGGAAGTATTGATGCGACTAAATCTATTATATTAATCGTTATGAGTTTTGTGGTTTTTTCTGGGTTTGAATTAGCAGGTAGTATGCAAAGCATTAAAGGTGTTGCAGTTCAAAATTTAAATAGCGTGATAAATTTAAGGGGTTTACCTGTAATTAAAGAAGGCAATAAAACGAAAGTTGATACAGTGGAAATTGAAATGAAAAATGTTTCTTTTTCTTATGATGACAGTGAACTTTTTAAAAATCTAAGTTTGAAAATTCCTGAAGGAAAAACAACAGCTCTTGTCGGATTCTCTGGTAGTGGAAAAACAACTCTATGCAATCTTATGGCAAGATTTTGGGATGTGCAATCAGGTGAAGTGAAAGTTGGTAGTAACAATGTTAAAGAATATAAGTATGACGAACTTTTATCTAATTTTAGCTTTGTATTTCAAGATGTATATTTATTTGATGATACAGTAAAAAACAATATTAAATTTGGTAATCCAAATGCTACTGACGAAGAAGTGATTGGTATTGCCAAGAAAGCTCAATGCCATGATTTTATTATGAAGCTTCCTGATGGATACAATACCATTTTACAAGAAGGAGGATATAATTTATCAGGTGGAGAAAGACAAAGAATATCTATAGCAAGAGCAATGCTAAAACAAAGCAAGTTTGTAATTCTTGATGAAGCGACATCAAGTGTAGATCCTGAAAATGAAAAACAATTATTGATTGCACTAAAAAATCTATTAAAGGACAAAACTACAATAGTTATTGCACATAAGATTTCTACTGTAAGAAATGCAGATAAAATCATTGTTTTGAAAAATGGAGTTATTGAACAAATAGGAACACATACTGAACTGAAATCTAAAGAAGGTATATACAGAGATTTTATTGCAAATAGAAGAAAATCTGAAGAATGGGTAGTTTAGATGTTTGAATATAAATAGAGGTGATGTAGATGGAAAAATCGAGATATACAATATATATAGCTGAATTTATACTAAACTCACCTTTTTTCAACATATTCTCAACTACTACTAAATAAAGATAACGAAAGAATAAAATTCTTCCATTTTCGAGGACTTCTTATGCCTATGTGCAGAAGTCCTCCTTTTTTGTCTTAAAACGCAGACAAAAAAGAAATGGAGGAAGCATATATGCCAAAAGAATATTACCTTTATGTCAATGGGCGAAAGGTCAAAGTCAGCGAGCAGATATATAAAGTCTACTGGCGAGAAAGAGAACACGAGAAGTATTTGGAGCAGGTGGACAAGAAAAACCACTTGCTCTTTTTTTCATCATTGGATCATGACGGACACTTTGTAGATAATATTGTTGATGAAAGCGTTGATGTAGAAAAGATTGTTGAAACACAGATGATGATTGAAGCAGTCAGAAATGCTATATCAAGGCTCAATGCAGAAGAAAGAGATATTATTGAACGCTTGTATTTCAATGATGAAACTTTATCAAGTGTTGCAAGAGATAAGGGAGTAACTTATCAGACTATACAATGGCGAAAGGATAGAATTTTAAGAAAGCTCAAAGAGATTTTAGAAAAATTATTGTAGAAAATACTCTGTATGTGAGGGCGGATTTTCCTTTATAAAGTGAAGGGAGATCTGTCCTCTTTAATTTTTTAGAAGATAGAAAATGAAATTCAAGATATTTAAAGGGAATTCTCTCTTATAGCCATTAGGCAGTTGTTCTTTGACAATTGAATAGACCAAGACGGGACTTTTAATTACTTAGTGAGCAAAAGATATTTACGCCATGACTTTCCTGCTGATTAAATTCGGTTTAAATGAATACTGCCATAAGCGAGGATATAAGGAAACGAGCGATAAATAAATATTCTAAAGCAAAGAACAAGGACAACTTTGTGAGCCATGATCTAAGTGATGATAATGATACTTCTTTAGTGAAAGCCGGCTCATCTTAACAGGGGCGGTGGTGAGATTCCAATGTTGCTGATCCAAAGCACCCGTCAATGTCATGAAACTTAGTTAAATGAGAAAGTTATATATTGATTATATAAGAGTTTGAAGAAAGGGGGATGTCTGTGGATAAAGACTGGAATGGATTGGCCGATTTAATAGCAAATCTTATTACAAAGTATGCTGGTGTTTTAGATTTGGATAATCTGCCAGATCCAATGCCAGTAAATAATAACATTGAAAATGAAGATATTTTTGACATAGCAAAAAAGCAGATTGAGAAAAAGAAATAAAAGTGCTATAATATACTTGAGATATAAGTCCAAACTTTTTTAGAAACTATAAAGATATAGAGAAATATATTGAGGTTAATGCTATGTCAAAAGAAAAAATAAAAGTATACCTCTACACAAGAGTATCTACATCAATACAGATAGATGGCTATTCTTTAGAGGCACAAAAATCAAGAATGAAGGCTTTCGCTCTTTATAATGATTATGAAATTGTTGGAGAATACGAAGATGCAGGAAAGTCTGGAAAATCTATTGAAGGAAGAATACAGTTTACTCGCATGATGGAAGATATAAAATCCGGAAAGGATGGAGTATCTTTTGTTCTTGTGTTTAAGCTGTCAAGATTTGCAAGAAATGCTGCTGATGTTTTATCAACTCTACAAACAATGCAAGATTTTGGAGTCAATTTGATTTGTGTTGAGGATGGGATTGATTCATCTAAAGATGCAGGTAAATTGATGATTTCAGTTTTATCAGCTGTGGCTGAAATTGAAAGGGAAAATATTCGTGTTCAAACGATGGAAGGGCGTATTCAAAAGGCAAGAGAAGGCAAATGGAATGGAGGGTTTGCTCCTTACGGTTATCAACTGATTGATGGGAAATTGATAATCAATGAGGAAGAAGCAGTTGCGATACGAACTATTTTTGATCAGTATGTAAATACAACCATTGGAGCCAATGGACTTTCTAAATACTTAGAAAATCATGGTATAAGAAAAATTCCAAGACAAAATGGGAAAAATCCATTGTTCGACGCAGGTCTTATAAGAAAGATATTAAAAAACCCTGTATATAACGGGAAAATAGCCTTTGGAAGAAGAACTTTAGAAAAAGTTCATGGAACAAGAAATGAATATAAGCAAGTTGAACAAGATGAATATTTAATAGCTGAAGGTATTCATGAAGCTATAATTTCTGATGAGCTATGGCAAGCAGCTCAAGTTAAGTTAAAATCTCAAGCAAAGAAATATGAGCATGTGAATAAAGGGAAAGATACACGCACACATCTGCTTTCAGGAATTGTAAAATGTCCAATATGTGGAGTGGGAATGTTTGGAAACAAGTGTATTAAGAAAAAGAAAGATGGTACAAAGTATAAAGATTTTTATTACTATGGCTGTAAACATAGGCATATGATAAGAGGTCATAAATGTACTTACAATAAACAAATCAGAGAAGAATTGTTAGATGATGCAGTTGCTGAGGTAATTATAAAGATAGTAAGCAATCCCAAATTTGCTTCTATGATGCAAGAAAAAATTAACATGAAGGTAGATACCTCTGAAATAGAAAAAGAGATAGATAATTACCAGAAAGAATTGAGGAAGAGCCATTCTACGAAATTTAAGCTAATTGAGGAAATAGATAATTTAGATGCTGATGATAAGCACTACAAACGAAGAAAACAGGACTTAGACGATAGACTTTATCGTATGTATGATAAGATTGAAGACTTAGAATCATTGTTAATTGATGCGAAAGCAAAGAAACAAACTATTGAAGCTGAGAAACTTACAGGAGATAACATATATAAGATTTTGATCTATTTTGATAAACTTTACAAGGTAATGAATGATGTAGAGCGTAGACAGTTAATTACAGCTTTGATTTCTGAAATTCAAATTTACGAAGAAAAGCAACAGAATGGGCAATGGCTAAAATCAATTACTTTTAAACTTCCTATCATCGATGAAGATTTAAATATAGGTTTGGACAATAATGAGCAAGTTGAGACAGTTGCGTTATTGTGTAGGAAAAATATCAACAATCAGATTGAGGGGAAGTTATAGCTTGATTAATAAGCTTTTACCAAGTCGGAAAGCAAAAGAATTTATGAGAATATCAAAGAGTATATCTTTGGCAAATATAGGGTTAAGATTTTAACGTTGTATATGGCTCAAATTAAAAGGAAGTGTGGGCTTGAGCTTGGAGAAAATCGAAAAAATCAAGGAATAATAAATAATCTTAGTTAAAAAGTATAAAAGGTTGATATACTTGAAAAATGTAATGAGATTTTGATAGATGTACTTGTAAAGAAGTCTCTAAATAGCTAGAGCGTAGGAGGTATTATGTGGGTGAATATGTGTCAAAGAAGAAAGACATGGTTTTTAAGAATGTTGAATCTCTTCAGCAAGTAATTAACGTAATTAATGAAGCAGCTACAGCTTCGAACGATAAGAAAAGGACTATTGCTGAGAGTTCTATTCCAGAAATTCTTACCGGTGCACTTGGAGCGGGCATAGGAGGTGTAGGTTCATTTATTGCCTTATATGGACTTGGAATTACTGGATTATCAGCTGCTGGAATTACTTCGGGACTTGCAGTTGCTGGTTCAATTATTGGTGGTGGTATGGTTTCTGGTATTTTTGTTTTGGCTACTCCTGCTGTAATTCTTGCAGCTGGCGGAGTAGGAGTTGCATCTCATCTTAAGAATAAGCAACTTAGGCAGGAAAAAGAGAGAATATATAAGGAGGCTCTTGCAAAGCATCAAGCAATCATAAAACTTCTCGAAGAGGAAAAAGATGCAACACAAGACCGCTTGAATTATCTTCAGAGTTTGAATATCATGTTACAACAGGCAATCAAAGATCTGGGTAAGGATTTGGGGAAAACAGAATGAGTAAAGAATCAGAACAAAAAATAGATAATGTGTTTGTTTATGAAGATAAGGAACTTAAAAGACTTCAGAAACAGTATGAAGAGATTGATATGTCTGGAATAGACTTGAGAATAGCAGAGTCTGAAGCTCTTTTATTTTCTTTAGGTTATGAACCACTTACGGTACATGAAAAAACAGAGCTTTTAGCGAGAAGAGTATTGGTGGTTTCTTCATTTGATGATTTGTTCAAGGAGGCAGAAGCTGTTGTCGGAAATAATAACAGTATTGAAGCTCTCTTTACAGAAGAAGAACTGAAGGAAAATTCGGCTGCAATTAAAGCGCTAAATCATGACTACAACATGATTCATCATTTGGATAAGTATGATGTAACTATATCTGCAGCTGCAGCAATTTTGGGCGCGGTTGTTGATATTGTTTTGGTTGGTATTCCGCAGAAAGGACCGGACGGACTTGAAGCAGGTAAACTTGCAGATTATGTAAGAAAAAAGTTTGATGAGAAGTTTTCTCCGAAGGAGATGGAAAAACTGGCTAATTCTAAAACAAGTAAGGTTCCTTTTGATGCTCAGGATAATCGTAATACGGAAACATATGTAGATGGCCTTTCAGCATATTATCATAGAATGTTGTCATTAGGACATGATCCTATTCTTGGTTTTGTATTTGGAGTGTATGACATAATGAATGGAACAATGACTACAATAGATAAGAGCGGCCATATTGTTTGCCAAGTTATGGAAGTATATAGCGATCGTAAAGAAAAAGACATAGTAAGCGCACTCCTAAAGCAGATAATTCATTTCAAGTCGGATATTACTACATCTATGAGTTTACCAGCGCCGCTTATGGGTCTTTTCAATTTATGTCAGTTTGGAAGTATAGGTGAGGAAGAACAAACTGTAGCAGAAATAGTACAGGGCATGTACTACGAAGGTTTTGATTTTATTCATTTCTGTGCCCAGTCTATTCCGACTATAATTATCGAATTGGTAGCGCGTATAGGCTATGCGGTTAAACGAATCAAAGAGGGTAACAATGTAAAGGATTCAATGCCGATATCTCTGAATAGAGAAAAGCATCCTAAACTTGCTACAATGCTTTTTATAGCACATACAGGAGCGACCGCTGTAAATGCAGGTAAAGTTTATTTTACAAAGAATCCGATGGCGATTAATTACTCGCAGTGGATTGCATTTGCAAGGTATTCGTATAAGCAACTTATATGGGCTATTATCGAAAAGCCTGAGGCGAGACAGAAGTATGTGCAGCGTATTTTAGACGAAGAACTAAATAATGTCTTTTATGAAGACGAGTTGCTATTTGATGAATATACAAGAAATTACTTAGTTGTATTTGAATAATTTTTTCAATGAGTATTTTACCCAGCGGGTTTTGGGGGTCATCAGGTATTATTTTGCATTAACATGTACGGAGACCGTTTGAATACAGTCGAGTCTGTTGTATTATTATAGAGGAGATAATTTATGAAAGAAGTAATGACATCTAATATATATGATATAGATGAAACTATTATCATAGTTGGTACTTGTCTTAAAAATATGCAACCTGAGGGCTACAAAAAATTAGAGAAAATTTCTAAAAATATATATAGTTTATGTCTTGAAAATACTCATGTTAATATGGCTATAACAAAAATAGGTGGTATGATTAGAACAGGAAAAGTACATAATATTATCTTTGTCACAGTTGATGAATCTCCTCATTGCATTCAAATACACTATATTCAAGATGAGTTAAGAGAAATGATGAACTTAGAAAACATTAATATAAAGAATTATGTGGTTGTAAATGACGAATTAATTTAAATAAGCCCCAAACTTATTTTGTTATCAAAGAAATTATCAGAATTAAAGAAAAAAGTTAATGTTTTATGAATTTTTTATTAATATTTGGAGGTTTGTAGATGTATATATTGGAATTATATCAAAATAATTATTCAAAAGATTTAGTAGTATTTGATTCTTTAGAAGAAGGAAAAGACTTTGTATCAAAAATACCCGGATATACTGTAGAAAAAGAAGAAACTATAGAATATGAATATTTTAATCCTAAAAACATACCTGATTATATGGAAATTATCTATAATGAGAATATTGTACCATTATCCAGATTTATGTTTGAATCCGACGAGAATGTTGAAATTATTTGGAAAGAAATTTCTAATCTATCAGTCACAAAAGATAAAATTATAGATGGATATTCAAAAATTGATGCTTATGTAATTACCAACGAAGAAGTAAAAGCTTATATCGAAGAAAGAGAAACTAAATATG
>ERZ773090.285-NODE-285-length-35280-cov-31.3797_pt1 | contig 35280 bp, 41 predicted proteins | sample MGYA00580579_ERZ773090 | MGnify/ENA primary metagenome ERZ773090 (study PRJEB29015, sample SAMEA2738014) | human oral metagenome | biome: human oral; feature: human-associated habitat; material: dental | place: China | collected 2132 ... | reverse complement strand
GTAAGAATTGTTCGGCAAACCCTTATTAACCGTGACTGGAATGACAAAATCAATAAGTATGTTCGCGGCTTTATGATTGAATCTTATCTAGAAGATGGTCGTCAGGATAAGCCAGAAGTTTTTGGCAAGTCTATTACGGATCCTTGTTTGGGTTGGGAAAATACTCAACAGTTGATTTATGAGATTTACCATACTCTCAAGGCAAAATAATTGTTAATATCAAAAAATTGAAGAAATTAAGACAAAAGTGTTCTGACTTTTTTACTGTATCGTCATTTCAGTTTAACGCAGTGGCTGATTGGTTTTTATTTAATCCCATGAACATCAGTTTATGTCAATACTTAATCAACTTTTCGGAAAGCAGGACGACAAATCGTAATGAAATTGCGATTTAGCGCTTTTTATTCCACTCTCATTTCAATTAAAAATACAGCAAAGAGGTTGGGGAAGGATATTCCAGCCTCTTTTAGAAAGATACTATGATAATAGGACACGGAATTGATTTACAAGATATTGCTGCTGTTCAGAGAGCTCATGAGAGAAGTTCACGCTTTGCCAGCAAAGTTTTAACATTTAAAGAATTAGAAATTTTCACTAGTCTCAAAGGTAGGCGTCAAGTAGAGTATTTAGCAGGACGTTGGGCTGCTAAAGAAGCCTTTTCAAAGGCTTATGGCAGTGGCATTGGTTCTTTGCGCTTTCAAGATTTAGAAATTTTGGCTAATAATAAAGGAGCACCGATTTTTACAAAGTCTCCCTTTTCGGGAAATATTTTTATCAGTATTTCTCATTCTAAAAATTATGTTGAGGCCAGTGTTATTTTGGAGGAGAATAACTTATGATTGCTAGTTACCATCGTCCGACAACAGCTTTAGTTCATTTAGATCGTATCAAATTTAATATTGAACAAGTTCAACACCATATTCCAAAAGCAGCCAAAACTTTTGCTGTGGTTAAAGCCAATGCCTATGGACATGGTGCTGTTCAGGTGGCTCAAGCCATTCAAAAGCAAGTTGACGGTTTTTGTGTTTCTAATTTAGATGAGGCCTTGGAATTGCGTCAGGCTGGTCTAAATGATTTTATTTTAATTTTGGGTGTCCTTCTTCCTGAGGAAGTTGCTCTGGCTAAAAAAGAAAATATTACTATTACAGTTGCTGACTTAGATTGGTTTGATAAAGTACAGACAGAAAACATTGATTTAGCTGGTCTTTCAGTACATGTAAAAGTCGATTCTGGTATGGGAAGAATTGGAGTTCGCAGTACTGCAGAAGCGAATCAGCTTATTGCAAGTTTGCAGAAGGCGGGAGCGACTGTTAATGGTATCTTTACCCATTTTGCAACAGCAGATGAAGCTTCTACTGTTAAATTCAGTCAACAGTTAGAAATGTTTACCACCCTTATCAGTCAATTGGATTACAAACCTCAAACAGTACATGCTTCTAACTCTGCTACAAGTATTTGGCATAGTGATACAGTAATGAATGCTGTTCGCCTGGGAATAGTGATGTATGGACTCAATCCTAGTGGCAATGCACTTGAATTACCTTATGAAGTAAAGCCAGCATTAGAGTTGACATCCGCTCTTGTTCAGGTCAAAGAAGTGCAAGCTGGTGATACAGTTGGCTATGGTGCGACTTATACTGCCAGTCAGGCTGAAATTATTGGAACCGTCCCTGTTGGTTACGCTGATGGTTGGACAAGAGATTTGCAAGGTTTTCATGTTTTGGTAGATGGTCACTATTGTGAGATTGTGGGGCGCGTGTCCATGGATCAAATCACTATTCGTTTACCTAAAACTTATCCTTTAGGAACCAAAGTCACCTTAATTGGACAGGATGGTCATGAAACGATTTCAGCAACAGATGTCGCTGAAAAACGAGAGACGATTAATTATGAAGTGCTCTGTTTGATCAGTGACCGAGTTCCTCGCAAATATGATAAAAAGTTCAGTTAAGTAGCTGAACTTTTTTGGCTTATTAACAACTCACTATAGCTGATAATGAGCTACTGTCATACTCTTTGAATATAAGTTATATTCCCTATGTATTCAAAACGGATATTACCCATTACAGAATCATAGAGCTATTTTTTGTTATAATATAATAAAAATCATTGGAGAGGTACTTATGGACTTACAGTCATCACTTGCGGTTTTAAAGGGATTAGGTCCTAAGTCTGCAGAAAAATTTCATAGATTAGGCATTTATACCATTGAGGACTTGTTGCTTTACTATCCTTTTCGTTATGAGGACTTTAAGGCAAAATCTGTTTTAGATTTGTTAGATGGTGAAAAAGCTGTTGTGACTGGAAAAGTAGTGACACCAGCTAATGTACAATATTATGGGTTTAAACGCAATCGTCTATCTTTTAAAATAAAACAAGATGAAGCTGTTATTGCTGTTTCTTTTTTTAATCAGCCTTATTTACAAGATAAGGTGGAGCTTGATCAGGATATTGCTATTTTTGGAAAATGGGATCAAAAGAAGTCAGCTCTTACGGGCATGAAGATTTTGGCTCAAGTGACAGATGATATGCAGCCTGTTTATCATGTGGCACAAGGAATATCACAGTCAGCTCTGATTAAGGCTATTCAATCTGTTTTTGATGCTGGCTATTTACGCTTTTTATCTGAAAATTTACCGCAGGTTTTGCTTAATAAATATCGTTTGTTAGATAGACAAACAGCTACGCGGGCTATGCATTTTCCGAAAGATTTGGAAGAATATAAACAAGCCTTGCGCCGCATCAAATTTGAGGAACTCTTTTATTTTCAACTCAATTTGCAGGTTCTTAAAGCAAATAATAAATCAGAATCAAATGGTCTGCTTATTACTTATGATCACGATCAAGTGGCTGCTAAAATAGCTGCTCTGCCTTTTGCCTTGACGAATGCCCAAAAAAGGAGCTTAGACGAAATTCTGGCAGATATGAAGTCTGGCGCTCATATGAATCGGCTTTTACAGGGAGATGTCGGTTCTGGTAAGACAGTCATTGCCAGTCTTGCTATGTATGCAGCCTATAGTGCAGGTCTGCAGTCTGCTTTGATGGTTCCTACGGAAATTTTAGCGGAACAACATTATGAAAGTTTAAGGACTTTATTTCCTGAACTTTCAATTGCACTTTTGACGTCTGGAATGAAGGCTGCTGTAAGACGTTCAGCCTTAGCAGCTATCGCTGATGGCTCAGTAGATATGATTGTTGGTACCCACGCTCTCATTCAAGAAGGTGTTGATTACCATAAATTAGGCTTAGTTATTACGGATGAACAACATCGATTTGGTGTTAAGCAAAGGCGACTGTTTAGGGAAAAGGGAGAGAATCCTGATGTTCTCATGATGACAGCCACACCTATTCCTAGAACCTTGGCTATTACTGCCTTTGGCGAAATGGATGTTTCTCTTATTGATGAATTGCCAGCAGGTCGCAAACCGATTGTTACACGTTGGGTTAAGCATGAACAGTTAGATAAAGTTCTGCCTTGGGTTAAAGAACAGCTCAAGAAAAAAGAACAAGTCTATGTCATTTCACCTTTGATTGAGGAGTCTGAAACCTTGGATTTGAAAAATGCTGTCGCTTTAGAAGAAGACTTAAAAGCTTATTTTGCGTCGTCTGCTAATATTGCTCTTATGCATGGTCGTATGAAAAATGATGAAAAAGAAGCCATTATGCAGGCTTTCAAAAAGGGCAGTATTGATATTCTGGTTTCAACAACTGTCATTGAAGTTGGGGTCAATGTACCTAATGCTACGATTATGATTATTATGGATGCCGATCGTTTTGGTCTTAGTCAATTGCATCAATTACGAGGACGTGTAGGACGTGGAGAAAAGCAATCCTATGCCATTTTAGTTGCTAATCCTAAAACGGATACTGGGAAAAATCGCATGCGCATTATGACAAAAACAACAGATGGCTTTGTTTTGGCTGAAGAAGATTTAAAAATGCGTGGTTCAGGAGAAATTTTTGGTGTTCGTCAATCTGGCATTCCTGAATTTCAGGTGGCTGATATTGTGGAAGATTACCCTATTTTAGAAGAGGCTAGAAAAGTGGCTAGTCAAATTGTGGCCGTTAAAGATTGGTGTCAAGATAAACGATGGGCAATTCTTGTGCAAAATCTTAAGCAAAAAGAAATTTTGGATTAAGGTTTTATGGTATTTAAAATATAAATGAATTAGAAATGTCTCTAATCTATTATTGCAGATTTCATATTAAAAAAGAGCCCTTCTTATTCATTAATTAGAAAGAGGACTCTCTTTTATATTTGAGGATATAAAGATAGTAAGATTAGACTGATTTTTGGCTCTTTAAATAGGATTTGAAAAGAATACCTAACAAGACTGTGCCGCAAATAATTAAGGTCGTATTTTGAACCTGCTTGCTGGATAATTCTAGAGAATAGTTAAAGTGCTGATTTTTAGACTTGTCTGTAGCAGTAATATTAAGCTTCATAATTATTCTCCAAACTTTTTTTCTGTTTAACCTTCTATGTATTCTTTTAATTCTTGCCCCTTGAGGCCAGCGTTGAGAGCAATGAGAAGTTTGAGTCTGGCCTTAGGGGCATTGAGTTCCCTAACAAACATGACACCTGCTTCTTGCAGTTTGACACCGCCACCTTGGTAAGCGTAGACAGGCTCTGCAATCCCGTTAAAACATCGAGAGACGAGAGCGACAGGAATTCCTTCTTGAATGAGCTTGGTAATGCTTTGAGCAGCCTCGGGTGGAAGGTTACCAGCACCTAGAGCTTCAACAACCAAACCATCAATACTGCTTTTATCTAAAATATTTAAAAGCCAATCACCCATACCAGCGTATGCTTTGATAATGGGAACAGTTCCTGTTAAAGATTCTAGGCGAAAACGAACCCGCGGTTCAGCTGTTTTGAAAAAGAGAATATCATGTTTCATAATGATACCAAGCGGTCCATGTGTAGGTGTTTGAAAAGTAGAAACATTAGTAGTATGTGTTTTGGTAACGTATTTGGCAGCATGAATTTCATCATTCATGACGACAAGAACTCCCTTGTCAGCAGCATTGTCATGGCTGGCAACACGAAGGGCAGATAAGTAATTGTAAACACCATCACTCCCTAACTCATTGGAAGAACGCATAGCTCCAGTCAAAACAATGGGAATTTGTGGCAAAATCATAGTGTCTAGGAAGTAAGCAGTCTCTTCTAAAGTGTCTGTTCCATGTGTAATAACCACGCCATCGTATAAGCCAGCTGTTTCTCTGATTTTTTGAGTCAATAAAAGCATATGCTCCACTGTTATTTGCGGACTGGGAATGTTTAAAAAATCAATAGCATTAATCTGAATATCATCAAGTTTGACACTGGCATGGTTCATAGGGTTATCACTGTCTGGAACAACCCTACCAGCCTTATCAGTATGCATGGAAATGGTTCCTCCAGTATGTAAAACAAGGATTCTTTTCATGTTTTTTAAAATTCTTTCAAATTGTGTTATACTATATTTTAACATAAATTAAAGAATATGAAAGGTGATATTGTGGCAATTAAGGCTGTCTTTTTTGATATTGATGGGACGCTTTTAAATGATCGAAAACAGGTTCAGAAATCGACACAAGATGCAATTGCAAATATGAAAAAACAAGGCATCTTCGTTGGTGTAGCAACTGGTCGGGGTCCGGCTTTTGTAGCGCCTTTTATGGAAAATTTAGGGCTTGATTTTGCTATCACCTATAACGGTCAATATATTTTCACGCGCGATCGTATTTTATACCAAAATCAGTTACCCAAATCAACAGTTTATCGTCTTATTAAATACGCCAGTGAACAAAGGCGAGAAATTTCTCTGGGAACGAGTTCTGGTCTTGTTGGTTCTAATATCATTAACATGGGAACCAGCCGTTTTGGTCAATGGATCAGTCGTATGGTTCCCAAAAGGTGGACTAAAACGATTACTCGTAGTTTTAAACATGTAGTTCGTCGTGTTAAACCACAGAGCTTAAATAGTTTGATGACCATTATGCGCCAGCCTATCTTTCAAATTGTTTTGGTGGCAACTAAGGAACAAAGTGACATTATTGCTAAAAAATTCCCTCATTTGACCATTACTCGCAGTAGCCCGTACTCTGCTGATTTAATTTCTAAAGGCATGTCCAAAATAAAGGGTGTTTTATGTGTTGCCAGAGAATTTGATATTGAAACAGAAGAAGTCATGGCTTTTGGTGATTCTGATAACGATCTTGAAATGTTATCAGGAGTTGGGATAAGTGTTGCTATGGGCAATGCTACTGAACAAGTCAAAACGATTGCGGACTATACAACTGCTAGCAATAATAATGATGGTATTTCTCAGGCTCTAGCACATTTTGGTGTTATCCATCAAAAAACAGATAGAGTCTTTTCAAGTAGTGATGACAATTTTAATAAAGTCAAAGATTTTCATCAACTAATGGATGGCGAAACCTGTGAAATACCTAGAATCTACGACATTGTTGAAGGTGGGCACCGTTCAGCTTTTAAAGCTGAAGAAATTGTTGAATTCTTATATGCCACAAGTAACGGTGATAAGGAAGAATTTGCTCAAGCACTTGCTAGACTTCATAAAGCGGTTGATAAGGCTGCAGAGAAAGTTTTGTCAAAGCCGCATCCAGAAACGCCTTTAGTTGGACAAGTAGATGCTTTGATTGATTTATTGTATCTCACTTATGGTTCCTTTGTATTAATGGGAGTAGACCCTAAACCATTTTTTGATACAGTACATGAAGCTAATATTGGAAAGATCTTTCCAGATGGTAAGGCCCATTTTGATCCAGAAACACATAAAATTTTAAAGCCTGATGACTGGGAAGAGCGCTTTGCACCTGAACCAGCCATCAAAAGAGAATTGGATCGTCAAATCCAGAAATCCTTACAGCATCGTAAATGAACATAAGTAAAGGGGATTACTAAAGATCTCAAAAATCATGAACACCTATCTAACGGTGGTTTGGTCAAGGGTTATAGGCCATATTACCAGCTATACTGGCTTTTATTTTGTTCAAGCCTCACTGCTCTTGATTTGTTGAGTCTGAAGAAAAAATTCCCAATAGTAAAAAAGCTTAAAACCAAGTTATCAAAAACATTGGCTTTAAGCTTTTTTACGTTGTTGCCAGTTACTTAATTGATTAAAAACTGAGTTTTTGCCCAGCCTCTTGTTTTAATCATTATAATGTTTTTTCGGGATCACGAACGACCAATAAATCAACCTTAGCGTGGCGAAGGATATATTCGGATGAAGAACCGATTAAAAGTCGTTCAAAAGCGTTGAGACCTGTTGCTCCCAACATAATGAGGTCAACATGTTCTCGTTCAGGAATTTCAGTAGCTAACAGAGGTTTTGGGTTTCCAAATTCGATAATCTGCCTAACCTTTTCTAGGCCTCTTTCACGGGCTTGGTTTTCATAATCATCCAGAACACTGTGAGCTTCTTGTTCCAACTTTTCATAAATATAAGCATCAAACGTTGCAACACTTTGAAGAGCTCGTGTATCAACGACATGTGTTAAAAGCAAATTAGCATCATTTCTAAGTGCGACACTGACACCCTTTTCAAAGGCAAGCTCTGATTCGTAGGAGCCATCAATGGCAACTAGGATATTTTTATAGCTGGACATAAGTTGAACCTCCATCTCCTCTTTTATTATATTGTAACCCTTTTCTGAAAAAAAGTAAAATGTTTTCGAGACTTTAGTTCAGCTTTACTTAGTTTATTTACACTTGGAGTAAAGGATTGTTTTTAAACCTGCGATGAATAAAAGTAACGATTAATACTTTTATGGTATCACCAGGGATAAAGACAAGATTGCTTAGTAAAGACTTGTCAATAGGAAGGTGTGATTGGATTGTTAAACCAATTGCTCCCATAGCATCAATAAATAAGAAACCAATCAACCAGATGCAAATAAATTCTACTAAGAAGGAAGGATTGTCTAATTTTTCAGTGATCAGACCAATGAAGAAGGCAGCAAAAGGATAAGCTAATAAATAGCCTGCTGAAGGTCCTATAAAGACAGCCATATTACCATGTCCTCCAGAAAGAACAGGAAGTCCTAAAGCAACTAAGAGAAGGAAAATGAGGACAGCTAAAAATCCACGTTTAGGGCCTAACAATGCTCCAGCTAGCATGATACCCATATTCTGCAAGATAATGGGGACTGGAATAAACCCTAAAGGGATACCGGGAATAAATCCAAGTGCAATAATAATAGCAATCATCATGGCTATTAGAACAGTGGACTTTGTTTTCATAGTGATAACTCCTTTTAGTTAACTAAAATAAATATATTGGTTAACTATATTGTGGCATATTTTTTCTTTAAAAGCAAGAATTGTACAACGATATATCCATTCCAAAATTGCGATTTTAAGTAAAATGCGCTACAATAATGACACTAATGTAACAAAGCAATCAGCGAGGTAAAATGATGAAAGAATTTAATAAGTCTGCTAAACTTGAACATGTGGCCTATGATATTCGCGGTCCAGTATTAGAAGAAGCCGATCGTATGATTGCTAATGGGGAGAAAATCTTGCGTCTTAATACAGGAAATCCTGCCGCTTTTGGATTAACAGCACCTGATGAGGTTATTCGGGATTTAATTATGAATGCGCGTGAGAGCGAAGGTTATTCAGATTCGAAGGGAATCTTTTCAGCTCGTAAAGCTATTATGCAATATTGTCAGCTTAAAAATATTCCTGATGTTGATGTTGATGACATCTATATTGGCAATGGTGTATCGGAAATGATTACTATGTCTATGCAAGGACTTTTAGATGACGGTGACGAAGTTTTAGTCCCCATGCCTGATTATCCACTGTGGACGGCTGCTGTTAGTCTGGCAGGAGGTCAGGCTGTTCATTATGTCTGTGATGAAAGTTCCAATTGGTATCCAGATATTGATAATATTAAGTCTAAAATCACTTCAAATACGAAAGCTCTTGTGGTTATCAATCCTAATAACCCTACAGGGGCTCTTTATCCCAAAGATGTATTAGAAGATATCGTTGAAGTTGCTCGTCAGAATGATTTAATTATTTTTGCTGATGAGATTTATGATCGTCTGGTCATGGATGGTGGGGAACATGTGGCTATTGCCAGTCTTGCACCAGATCTTTTTTGTGTTTCTATGAATGGTTTGTCAAAATCCCATCGTATTGCAGGTTTCCGTGTAGGTTGGATGGTTTTATCTGGGCCTAAAAAACATGTCAAAGATTATATTGAAGGCCTTAACATGCTTTCAAATATGCGCCTTTGTTCTAATGTTCTGGCTCAACAAGTGATTCAAACATCTTTGGGCGGCGTTCAGTCTATTGATGAACTTCTTTTGCCGGGTGGCCGTATTTATGAACAGCGTAATTTTATTTATAAAGCTATGAATGAAATCCCTGGAATTACAGCGGTAAAACCTCAGGCGGGACTTTATATTTTCCCAAAAATTGACCGTAATATGTATCGGATTGATGACGATGAGCAATTTGTTCTGAATTTTCTCAAACAGGAAAAAATCCTTCTTGTTCATGGACGCGGCTTTAACTGGATGGAACCAGATCATTTCCGTATTGTTTATTTACCGCGCGTTGAAGAGCTCTCTAAGATTCAAGAAAAGATGACACGCTTCCTAGGGCAATATCGAAAATAAAAGGGCTTTCATGAAAATTGTCGAATAGTAAGGAATTTTCTGACAATTATTTGCATTCTAAAAAAAGCTTTGATATAATAGTTTCGACTATCAAAGAAAGAGTGAATTATGGCTAATTTATTATCGAAAACGCGACGTATTACATCCATTTTACAACGCTCGGTTGAGAGCCTTCAAAGTGATTTGCCTTATAATACGATTGCAGATCAATTGGCTGAAATTATTGATTGTAATGCTTGTATTATTGATGGTAGTGGTATTATTCTCGGCTATGCTATGAAGTATAAAACCAATACAGATCGTGTTGAAGAATTTTTCCAAGCTAAAAAATTACCTGATGATTATGTAAAATCAGCCAGCCGTATTTATGATACAGAAGCCAATCTGTCGGTTGAAAATGATTTGACCATTTTTCCAATTGAATCAAAAGATATCTATCCTGATGGCTTGACGACTATTGCTCCCATCTATGGCGGCGGTATGCGTCTTGGTTCTCTTATTATCTGGCGTAATGATAAAGAATTCAATGATGACGATTTGATTCTAATTGAGATTTCTTCTACTGTTGTTGGAATTCAATTATTGAACTTGCAGACAGAAAATCTTGAAGAAACAATTCGTAAGCAGACTGCTATTAATATGGCGATTAATACCTTGTCTTATTCAGAAATGAAAGCTGTCGCAGCTATTCTCAATGAATTAGATGGCAATGAAGGTCGCTTGACCGCATCGGTTATTGCTGATCGTATCGGTATTACACGTAGCGTGATTGTTAATGCTCTTAGAAAGTTAGAAAGTGCCGGTATTATTGAAAGTCGTTCCTTAGGTATGAAAGGTACTTATCTCAAAGTTATTAATGAAGGTATTTTTGATAAATTAAAGGACTATGGTTAAAATGAGTAAAGCACTGATTTCAATTGATTATACCTATGATTTTGTTGCCGATGATGGGAAATTAACAGCGGGAAAGCCAGCTCAAGCTATCTCTAAAGCTATTGCTCAAGTCACTCAAAAAGCTTACGATAATGGTGATTATATCTTTTTCACCATTGATGGTCATGATGAAGGTGATGATTTTCATCCTGAAACGAAGCTGTTTCCACCACATAATATTAAGGGTACAAGCGGACGTGATTTGTATGGGGCGCTAGCTGATTTCTATCAAAAGCATGAAAACGATAAACGTGTCTTTTGGATGGACAAGCGCCATTATTCTGCCTTTTCGGGAACGGATTTGGATATTCGCCTGCGAGAGCGTCGTGTTGATACTGTGGTTCTGACGGGTGTTTTGACAGATATTTGTGTTTTGCATACAGCTATTGATGCTTATAATCTTGGTTATCAAATTGAGGTGGTTCAGTCAGCGGTTGCTTCCCTAAGTCAAGAAAATCATCAATTTGCGCTAAACCACTTGCAAAATGTGCTTGGTGCAACTATAATAGAATAGTTAACAATCAAAAATTAAATATGAAGAGAAGTAGAGTAAGCCTTGCGACTTGTCCAGAGAGCATCCGCTGCTGAGAGTGATGTCTAGTCAAAAGAGCCTGAAGAACATGCTTTAATCTCCTATCTTAAATATAGGCGTTTTATTCACGTTACGAATCAAGAGGTTATCAATTTATTGATGACAAATAACAGTGGCACCACGGTCTTCGTCTGTTTAGATGAAGGTGGTGCTTTTTATTTTACGAAGAAGAGGACATCATGAAAGAATTATTTATTGGAAATTATGGATTGGAACAAGTTGGGCAAAAAGTAACAGCTAAGGGCTGGGTTGCCAATATCAGAAATCATGGGAAACTGGCTTTCATTGAACTTCGAGATCGTGAAGGTCTGCTGCAAGTGTTTGTAGACAGCGCTGTTGCTGACTTTGATAAGCTTCATGATCTGCATAAGGAAAGTATTTTAGCCGTAACAGGTGAGATTGTGGCACGTGATGAGCGTTTTGTGAATCCTCATATTAAATCCGGACAGGTTGAATTGCGAGCGGAAACAATCGAAATCATTGCCAGCAGTAAACTCTTGCCTTTTGAATTGGACAATCACGCTCATGCTGGTGAAGATATTCGCCAGAAATACCGTTATTTAGATTTGCGCCGTGAGAAGATGACAGCTAATTTGAAGCTGCGTCATCAAGTTACCAAAGCCATTCGTGATTATCTCAATCAGGCTGACTTCATTGATGTCGAGACACCTTATTTAACCAAGTCAACGCCAGAAGGAGCGCGTGACTTCTTGGTACCATCACGTGTCTTTAAAAATCAATTCTATGCTTTGCCACAGAGTCCACAGATGTTGAAGCAACTTTTGATGGGAGCTGGTCTTGAGCGTTATTATCAAATTGTACGTTGTTTCCGTGATGAAGACTTACGTGGTGATCGCCAGCCTGAATTTACTCAGGTCGATTTGGAAATGAGCTTTGTTAGTGAAGAAGATGTTCGTAATCTTGTTGAAGGCATGCTTAAGGCTGTTGTTAAGGCGAGCAAAGGTATTGAATTGACGGAAGCCTTTCCGATAATTTCTTATGCACAAGCCATGCGTCGTTTTGGTTCTGATAAGCCAGATACCCGTTTTGCTATGGAACTTAAGGATTTAACAGAACTTTCAAGAGGAAATACTTCTCTCTTCCTACAAAAAGGTCTTAAAAAAGAAAATGGCGTGGTTATGGGAATCTGTGCTAAGAATGCTGCTAAGGTCTTCACAAATCGTCAAATGGCTACGCTGAAGCAATTGGTCATGGATTTTGGAGTTGCTGGTTTTGCAACTGCAACAATAGAAAAGGGTCAGGTGACAGGATCTTTGAAGTCTACTTTTAAAGATCATAATACAAAATTGTTGGAACTTTTTGAAGCTGAAGATGGCGATATGATTTTCTTTGTAACGGGTTCTCTCAAACGTGTTCAAGAAGCCTTGGGTGGTCTTCGTGTCAGATTGGCTAAGGACTTAGAGTTGATTGATAACGATAAACTGAATTTCCTTTGGGTTGTTGATTGGCCACTTTTGGAATGGAATGAGGATTTGAATCGTTATCAAGCCATGCACCATCCTTTCACTCAAGGAGCCTTTGAAGATGGTAGTGATTGGAAAGAAAATCCAGAGAAAATGATGAGTCGTGCCTACGATATTGTTTTAAACGGTTATGAAATCGGCGGCGGCAGTCTGCGTATTCATGAACGTAGTGCTCAAGAAGCGATGTTTGAATTGCTTGGCATGAAGAAAGAAGATTATGAGCGAGACTTTGGTTTTTTCCTAGAGGCTTTGGAATATGGTTTCCCACCCCATGGAGGTCTGGCTTTGGGACTTGATCGTTTAGTAATGATTCTAGCAGAAGAAGAAAATATCCGCGAAGTGATTGCCTTTCCTAAAAATGGTCAAGGTGCTGATGCCATGCTTGAGAGTCCAAGTTTGGTTGCAGAGCAACAATTGGCAGATTTACGCTTAGCCTTGCGTGACTAAGTAGCTGAATTTGTGGTAAAATAAGACAGTTAGTGAAATATATAGAGTTTTGTTTTAATTAACATAGGTGATTAGCTTTGTTAAGCATAAACAAAATGATTAGACTAGAAAATAAGGAGAAAAGAATGAAAATTTCTGAAGAAGAAGTTCGCCATGTGGCTAACCTTTCTAAGTTAAAATTCTCAGATGATGAAACAACAGAATTTGCAACAACTTTGACTAAGATTGTTGATATGGTGGAATTACTAAATGAAGTTGATACGCAAGGTGTTCCTTTTACATCAAATGTCGCAGATAATATTAATTATATGCGAGAAGATGTTTCTGTAGCAGGTTGGGATCGTGAACAACTCTTTAAAAATGTTCCTGAACACGAAGATGGTCTGATTAAAGTGCCAGCTATCATTGATGAAGGAGGAGATGCCTAATGACTTTTAATCATAAATCCATTGATGAATTGCATGACCTTCTTGTTAATAAGGAAGTTTCAGCGCTAGAATTAACCAAAGCTACTTTAGAAGATATCAAGGAACGTGAAGAAACAGTAGGTTCTTTTATCACTGTAACACAAGAAGAAGCATTAGCACAGGCTGCTGCTATTGATGAAAAGGGAATTGATGCAGATAATGTTATGTCGGGGATTCCTTTGGCAGTCAAGGACAATATCTCAACCAAAAATATTTTAACAACTGCTGCCTCAAAAATGCTTTATAACTATAAACCTATCTTTGATGCCACTTCTGTTGAAAAGCTTTATGGCAGGGATATGATTATTGTCGGTAAAACCAATATGGATGAATTTGCCATGGGTGGTTCTACTGAAAACTCCTATTTCAAATTGACTAAAAATGCTTGGAATCAAGAGAAAGTAGCTGGTGGTTCTTCAGGCGGTTCTGCAACAGCAGTCGCTTCTGGTCAGGTACGTTTGTCACTTGGTTCTGATACAGGTGGTTCTATTCGTCAACCTGCTGCTTTTAATGGTGTCGTTGGAATCAAGCCAACTTACGGTCGTGTATCACGTTTTGGTTTGATTGCTTTTGGTTCTTCATTGGATCAAATTGGGCCATTCTCACAAACGGTTAAAGAAAATGCCCAATTGCTTAATGTTATTTCAGGAAATGATAAGAAAGATTCAACCTCTTCACAAGTAAAAGTACATGATTTTACGCAGTTCATTGGTAAGGACATCAAGGGAATGAAAATTGCCCTTCCTAAAGAATATATTGGTCAAGGAATTGATGAAAAGGTTAAGGAAACGATTCTGAAAGCTGCTAAGCATCTAGAAAGCTTAGGTGCTATCGTTGAGGAAGTCAGTCTGCCACACAGTAAATACGGTGTTGCCGTTTACTATATTATTGCTTCATCGGAAGCCTCTTCAAACTTGCAACGTTTCGATGGCATTCGCTATGGCTATCGCACCGACGATTACGAAAATCTGGATGATGTCTATGTCAACACCCGCAGCGAAGGCTTTGGTGAAGAAGTGAAGCGTCGTATTATGCTGGGAACTTTCAGTCTTTCTTCAGGTTATTATGATGCCTATTTCAAGAAAGCTGGTCAAGTACGAACACTTATCATGGAAGATTTCAAGAAGGTTTTTGCCAACTACGATTTAATTTTAGGTCCAACAGCACCAACTGTGGCTTATGACTTGGACTCTCAACACCAAGATCCTGTTGCTATGTATTTAGCTGACTTGTTAACTATTCCAGTAAACTTAGCTGGTCTGCCAGGCATCTCTATACCTGCTGGTTTTGTGGAAGGATTGCCTGTTGGTATGCAACTAATTGGAAAACCATTTGCTGAGCAAACCATCTATCAAGCAGCGGCAGCTTTTGAAGCAAGTACGGATTATCATAAACAACAACCAGTTATTTTTGGAGGTGGCAACTAATGAATTTTGAAACTATCATTGGATTAGAAGTCCATGTTGAATTAAAAACAAATTCTAAAATTTTTTCACCTGCACCAGCGCATTTTGGAGAGGATCCAAATGCTAATACGAATATCGTTGACTGGTCATTTCCAGGTGTCTTGCCTGTTATGAATAAGGGTGTTATTGATTATGGCATCAAGGCTGCACTTGCTCTCAATATGGACATTCACCAACGCATGCACTTTGACCGCAAGAATTATTTTTATCCTGATAATCCCAAAGCCTACCAAATTTCACAATTTGATGAACCTATCGGCTACAACGGTTGGATTGAAATTGAATTAGAAGATGGCAGCACCAAGAAAATTCGCATTGAACGCGCTCACTTGGAAGAAGATGCTGGGAAAAATACGCACGGTGCTGATGGTTATTCTTATGTTGACCTCAACCGTCAAGGGGTCCCTTTGATTGAAATCGTATCAGAAGCTGATATGCGTTCACCTGAGGAAGCTTATGCTTATTTAACAGCCCTTAAAGAAATTATCCAATATACAGGAATTTCAGATGTCAAAATGGAAGAAGGCTCCATGCGGGTGGATGCCAACATTTCTATCCGTCCTTATGGACAGGAAGCATTTGGTGTCAAGACTGAGTTGAAAAACTTGAACTCTTTCAATTTTGTTCGTCGCGGTTTGGCCTATGAAGAAAAACGTCAGGCAGAAGTCCTTCGTTCTGGAGGTCAAATTCAGCAAGAAACACGCCGTTATGATGAAGCAACAGGGGAAACCTTGTTAATGCGTGTCAAAGAAGGTTCAGCAGATTATCGCTACTTCCCAGAACCAGATCTACCAATTTTTGAAATTGAAGATGAGTGGATTGAAAAAGTTCGAGCAGAATTACCAGCCTTTCCAAAAGAACGCCGTGCTAAGTATGTCAATGACTTAGGATTGTCGGCTTATGATGCTGCCCAGTTAACCAACTCAAAAGCCATTTCAGATTTCTTTGAGTCAGCTCTTGCTCAAGGTGCAGATGCTAAGGCTGTTTCTAACTGGCTCCAAGGAGACGTGGCACAATATCTCAATACTGAAAATCAAACCATTGATCAAATCGGTTTGACACCTGAAAATTTGACTGAAATGCTTCAGTTAGTAGCAGATGGAACCATTTCTTCTAAAATTGCTAAGAAAGTTTTTGTTCATTTAGCTAAAAATGGCGGTTCTGCCAAAGAATATGTCAAATCGGCTGGTCTTATTCAAATCTCTGATCCAGCACAGCTTCTGCCAATCATCCAAGAAGTCTTTGCCAATAACGAAAAAGCATTGAATGACTACAAAGGCGGCAACAAAAATGCAGCCAAATCTCTAGTTGGTCAAATTATGAAAGCCACAAGAGGACAAGCCAACCCACAAGTCGCGCAAAAATTGCTTAATGAAGAATTGGCAAAATTATAATAAACTAAAAAATCGGTTGCTACCGATTTTTTTGCTGCAAAATTATGCTAAAATAAAGAAAAATGTATTTTGGGAGTATGTATGAAGAAATCGTTTAAGGGAACGATTCTTGTTGTTCTAGAAGCCATTGCTTGGGGCATATCAGGAGTGTCGGGCCAATTTTTAATGAAGCAGGGCATTTCTGTCTATTTATTGACTTCCTTGCGTTTATTGATATCAGGGCTGCTTTTAATTGGAGTTGTCATTTGGCAACAGCCTCAGCAGGTCAAAGCTATTCTAGAGGATAAAAAGGTGTTAGCAGGGATTTTTGGTTTTAGCATTTGTGGACTGCTTCTGAATCAATTTAGTTATTTGCAGGCTATTCATTATACCAATGCTGGATCGGCAACTGTCCTACAATATATGGCACCTGTTTTAGTTCTGACTGTTATCTGTTTTAGGGACCGTATTTGCCAACATGGGTGAACTGACTGCCATTCTTTTAGCTATTTTGGGGACATTTGTTATAGCAACGCATGGACAGTTGGGCAATTTGGCTCTAACCCCAGTTGGTCTTTTTTGGGGTCTCTTTTCTGCTGTGACTTATACTCTTTATCTGCTTTTGCCCATTAAACTCATTCATAATGGGGGAGCCTCTTAGTTATTGGATTAGGTATGGTAATGGGAGGACTGGTATTTGGTCTAGTCAGCCGGTCTTGGCAATACAATCCTCAATTTCAGGCAAATAACCTGTTGGCTTATGTTGGTTTAATCATTGTTGGCAGTGTTTTTGCTTACACTTCTTTTTTGAAGGGAATCAATCTGATTGGTGCTGTAAAAGGCAGCCTTCTGGCTTCTATTGAACCAGTGGCAGCAGTCTTTTTCTCAGTTGCTATTATGAAAGAAATCTTTTATCCTATTGATTTTCTAGGTATGTTGCTGACTATACTAGCTGTTCTTATCATTTCTGTCAGGGATTTATTAGCAGTCAATAAAGAAAAAATCTGAGTTATAGTCTCAGATTTTTTGCTCTATTTGATTAAGGTTTGGTTTGTAAATCTTTGATAATAGTTTGAGCTATTAGGGTATTTCCGCCAGCAGTTTGAGCAATCTTTTGGAAATGCAAGATAGTATTTTTGTAAGAAGAATCTTTAAGAATTGTATGGGCTGCTTGTTTGATTTCTTGAGGATTTAAGTTGTGACGTTTGAGGCATTTCCCCAAATGTAAATCAGCAACTTGCTGGGCGACTCGAGGCTGATCATTGCCAACAGGAATCACTAGCATAGGGCAGCCATAATAGATAGCTTCATTAACACTGTTCATGCCACCATGAGTAAGAAAAAGTGAAGCTCTTTCCAAGATTTGGAGTTGAGGAACGAAAGAATAAAGATGAACATTGGCTGGCATTGTTCCTAGTTGTTCTTTTTTAATCCTATTTCCAAGTGAAATGATGATAGAGTAGGGCTCATTTTCAAAAGCCTTGATACATTTTTTAAAAAAGGAGACAGAGCGATTGAGGAGAGTACCTAATGAAATATAAATAATCGGATTTTTAAAAGGTGTGAAATCAAAAGGCGGCTCGACAGGACGATTGATGGAAGGCCCAACGTATTGATAGTGATTTTCATCAAACGTATCAGCATCAATTTGAAATTCCCGTACTGTATACGTGAAATTGAGTTCGGGAGTATTAAGACTGATTTCCTTAGCAAGATCATCATAAGCCAGCTGAAAGGTTCTTTGCAATTTTCTTGATAAAAGATGGCGCAGAAAAGTGAAGCGAAAAATACTGGTCAGATAAAAGCCACCTGTTTTCCCAAATTCTGTCAGAATTTTTTCATTTAAGGAAAAAGTTGAGAATAGCCGATAAGCTGGAATATTCAGTCTGTCCGCTAGAGCTTTTCCTGGAAAGAATAGCATTTCATAAATCAAACAATCGTAATCTTTACCCATACGTAAGACAGTCTGATAGGCAGCTGACCAGCTTTTAACTTTCTTTTGCCTTTCTGATAACGAATCTGGATAATGGTCATAAGGAACAAAATGTGCACCCGTTCTTTCAATCTTACTTTGCCAATCAGGGGCATTAATATAGGTGACATTATGACCTAGCTGGACTAAAATTTGAGCAAGTTCCAAAGTCGGATTGGTATGGCCGGAAAAAGGAAGATTAACCATTAAAATGTTATAGTGTGTTTTTTTCATCATAGTGTTTTAATCCATTTTTAAGTTTGTTTTTATCGTTTTCATCTAAAAGAGGAAGGTCGAATTTTTCCAGTAAAAGTGCGATAAAATCAATCCTTTGGCAAGCTGTCTGATAATCAAAGTTAACAATAGAAGGATCCAGCCAAATATCAAACAGTAAAACAAGGATTTCTGAAAGTTCTTTAGAGTAATGACAGTTAAGCTTATTTTCTTTTATTTCCTGCTGGATGATAGCTTCAATGTATTGGGAAACCACCGTTAGAGAATTTTTTAACGTTTCTAAAAGGGCAAAAGGGAGTTTCTCAGCCCAATGAAGTCTGGTTAATTCTGTTAATGAAGGATTTTCAAAAAAATAAGTTAGGATACCCTTAAATTTTTGTTGGGCATTTAACTGATTATTGCTGATGAGAGCATCTAGACATTGCCTTAGATTGTCCATTTCCAGACTGATTTGAAAATTTAGAATCTCTTGCTTACTGGAAAAATGATGATAGATAGCGCCTTTTGAACGTCCGCTCTTGTGGACAATTTCCCGCATTGTTGTCTCTTCATAACCCTTTTGCAAGAATAATGTCATCGCTGTTTGGGCAATTCTCTTTTTAGATAATTGCTTTTTTGCTTCTTGTTTCAACGTGTAGTCCCTTCTTTTTCATAAAACAGACCAACAGTCTGTTTTTTAGATTATAGTAACGCTTTAGATTGGAAATGTCAAACTTAATAATCTAAGGAATAAACTTTTCTATAATCCTTGGGACGAAATATATATGAAACAATTTAAATATATTGTAAAAATTCTAAAAACATTATATAATAGACGAGTGAAATAGAAATAAAAAAGATTTGGAGAATAAATATGAAAAAGTTGTCTTTAGGACTTATATTGGCAGTAGTAGTGATTCTTTTAGCTTTTTTAAATCCTTATTTAGCTGGGATTATTGGTATTGCTGGTGTTTGGTTTTTAAAGGATTAGGAGAATAGAAATAGAATGAAGATGTTAAAGAAAATTTTGGGTTGTAAAATCTATATTTGGTTTGCTGCACTGATAGCTTTGGTGGGATTGTTTTTTTATTGGTGTGGTATGAATCAAAACAATAATAAATCTGCTGATAGTTCTCAATCTTATTCAATGGTGAAATATATTGAAGCGACAAATGAAACGGTTTTCTTGAATGTAGGGATTGAAAAAGTAGATGCACTTTCTAATGCGACTAAAGTACTTGGGATAACGATTCCTTACTCGCAAAAGAAAGCAATTATCATTTTGAATTATGAAGCAAAACTAGGGATTAAAAGGGCTGTTTCAATAAATAAAACGAGAGAGAATAATTTTGAAATTAAAATTCCTAAATTTGAAGTTATTGGTGTAAAATTGGATGATAAGCATCCATATAAACTGTACAATAGAAGTGGCGAATTATTAAGCGGCTCTACAGAAGAAGTAGATACGGGTAAAGCTGCCACATCGTTGCTAACTAATAAAGAACAGAAAAAATATTTGAAACAGTATTCTGATATGATTAAAAAGTCTGCTGAAGATCATTATAAAGTTTTATTTAAATCTATTTATCCTGATGTTAAGTTGACCTTTGTTTACGAAAATTAACGATTTAAGCCCTTGCTATCAAGCAGATAACAGGGCTTTTTCTTCCTCGCCTTATTCTTTATTTTATGTTAAAATAAAAGGTAATATTTTATTTGGAGAAGTAAGTGAGTATCGAAAATTATCGACCCGATTTCGTGGTAGAAGCCGTTTATGATTTAACCCCTGATAGCCTGCGAAAGCACGGTATTAAAGCCGTTCTTGTCGATTTGGACAATACCTTAATTGCTTGGGATCATCCTGATGGTACACCCCAGTTGCGGGATTGGCTGGACAGTATGACTGAAGCAGATATGCCGGTAGTCGTGGTATCTAACAATAGTTATACACGTGTCAAACGGGCTGTCAAAGGTTTTCATGTAGATTTTGTCAGTCGGGCTCTGAAACCTTTTTCTCGCGGTATTAATATGGCAGTGAATCGCTATGGCTTTTCTAAAGATGAAGTTGTTATGGTGGGCGATCAGCTAATGACGGATATTCGTGCGGCTCACCGTGCTGGTGTTAAAAGTATTTTGGTTAAACCTTTGGTTAAGTCAGATGCTTGGAATACTAAGTTTAACCGTGCGCGTGAGCGTCGTGTTTGGAAAAAAATAGAAGACAAATATGGTGCTTTTGTCTATAAAAAGGAAATTTAAGTGGAAGAATTATTTTGTATCGGCTGTGGAGCGCAAATTCAAACGACAGCCAAAGAGCAAGCTGGCTATACACCAAAGTCAGCCTTGGAAAAAGGGCTTGAAAGCGGGAAAATATACTGCCAACGCTGTTTTAGACTGCGTCATTATAACGAAATCACAGATGTGCATATTTCAGATGATGATTTTTTAAAGCTTCTCCATGAAGTGGGGGACAGCAGGACTCTTGTTGTTAATGTGATTGATATTTTTGATTTTAATGGCTCCGTTATACCGGGATTGCAGCGTTTTATCTCTAGCAGTGATTTGCTTTTAGTGGGAAATAAAGCGGACATTCTCCCCAAATCAGTCAAATCTGGGAAAATAACACAGTGGCTGATGGAGCGTGCGCATGAAGAAGGGTTGCGGCCGCTTGATCTTATCTTAATCAGTGCCCAGAATAAATGGGCGATAAAAGAATTAATTGCTAAGATTGAAGAACTTCGTCAGGGACGGGATGTCTATGTTGTTGGTGTTACTAATGTTGGGAAATCAACTCTTATCAATGCCATTATTCAGGAAATCACTGGTGATAAAAATATTATCACAACATCGCGTTTTCCGGGAACGACCCTAGATAAGATTGAAATTCCTCTGAATGATGGTTCCTATATTTTTGATACGCCGGGGATTGTCCACCGTCATCAGATGGCTCATTACTTATCAGACAAGGCTCTCAAGTATATCAGTCCTAAAAAAGAAATCAAGCCTAAAACTTACCAGCTCAATCCTGAACAGACGCTCTTTTTAGGCGGTTTGGCTCGTTTTGATTATGTAACGGGCGATAAGCAAGGCTTTACAGCTTATTTTGATAATAATCTCAAATTACACAGAACTAAGTTGGCTGGAGCGGATACTTTCTATGACAAACATATTGGCAGCCTTTTGACGCCGCCAGATAAGAAGGAAATGGCAGCCTTTCCCAAATTGGTAAGGCATGAATTTACGATAAAAGAAAAGACAGATCTTGTTTTTTCAGGTTTGGGTTGGATTCGCATCAATGGCAGAGCCAAAATTGCTGCTTGGGCACCTGAAGGGGTTGCTGTTGTGACAAGAAAAGCCTTAATTTGACTTATCTAGATGTTAGGCTTATAACCCTGCCATTTTAACAAAAAGGAATAAAGAATATGCTTACAAGTAAACAGCGTGCCTTTTTAAAATCGGAGGCACATTCTCTGAAACCCATTGTGCAGATTGGGAAAAATGGTCTCAACGACCAAATCAAAACCAGCGTTAGAAACGCTCTTGATGCACGTGAATTGATTAAAGTAACTCTTTTGCAGAACACTGATGAGGATATTCACGAAGTAGCTGAAATTTTGGAAGATGAGATTGGTTTGGAGACCGTCCTTAAAATTGGACGCATTTTGATTCTTTATAAGGAGTCTAGTCGTAAGGACAATCGGAAACTTTCGGTCAAGGTTAAAGCGATCTAAAAAATAATTGTGATAATGGAGGCAAGATGGCTTTAGAACTGTTAACACCTTTTACTAAGGTGGAGTTGGAAGAAGAAAGAAAAGATAAAAATCGAAAACAAATTGGTATCTTAGGCGGGAATTTTAATCCGGTTCATAATGCTCATCTGTTGGTAGCGGATCAAGTTCGTCAGCAACTGGGATTGGATGAGGTCTTGCTGATGCCAGAATACAAACCACCACACGTTGATAAGAAGGCAACTATCGATGAAAAACATCGGCTCAAGATGCTGGAGTTAGCTATTAAAGGTATTGAAGGCTTGGCTATTGAAACTATTGAGCTCAAACGTAAAGGAGTCTCTTATACCTACGACACCATGAAAGATTTGATTGAACAAAATCCTGATGTTGATTATTATTTTATTATTGGTGCCGATATGGTAGACTATTTGCCTAAGTGGCACAAGATTGACGAGCTGATTCAGATGGTACAATTTGTTGGCGTACAGCGTCCTAAATATAAGGCTGGAACTTCTTATCCTGTCATTTGGGTAGATGTACCGCTTATGGATATTTCCTCTAGTATGATTCGAGATTTCATCCGTAAGAATAGAAAACCGAATTTTCTTTTACCAAAACTAGTTCTTGACTATATTGAGAAAGAAGGACTTTATCAATGACCTATGAAGCTTATATTGCCATGAATCGAGACGATTTACTGAAAAAACTTAAATCGGTAGTTCCTAAAAAGCGTTTAAGACACATGATAGGTGTCGAAAAAGCTAGTATTTATTTAGCTGAAATCAATGGTTATGACACTGAGAAAGCTGGTTTAGCAGGGCTTTTGCATGATTATGCCAAGAAATTATCTGATCAGGAATTTTTACAACTCATTGATAAGTATCATCTTGATTCGCAATTAAAAAATTGGGGCAATAATGTCTGGCATGGAATGGTTGGCATTTATAAAATTCAAGAAGATTTGGGCTTGCAAGATCAAGAAATTCTGCGTGCCATTGAAATTCATACGGTAGGTTCTAGTCACATGTCAACTTTGGATAAGATTGTATATGTCGCTGATTATATCGAATGCAACCGTGATTTTTCGGGGGTGGACAAGGCGCGTGCCATTGCAGAAACGTCGTTGAATAAGGCTGTTGCTTATGAGACAGCTAGGACAGTTGCATTTTTGGCTAGTAAAGGTTTGAAAATTTATCCACAAACTCTAGAAACTTATAATGCTTATGTGGACTATTTAAGAGAGGATTAAATGAAGGAAAAAAAATTACTGGAATTAATCGTTAAGGCCGCTGATGAAAAGCGGGCTGAAGATATTGTTGTGATGGATTTGCAGGGGCTGACAACCTTGACAGATTACTTTGTTATTATGCATGCGACTAATAGTCGTCAACTGGAAGCTATTGCTGAAAATATTCGTGAGAAGGTGCTTAAAGCTGGAGGCAATGCTAGCCATATTGAAGGTGATTCTAAAGGTGGTTGGGTACTGCTTGACCTCAATGATGTTGTTGTCCATATCTTCTCAGAGGATGAGCGCTACCATTACAATCTCGAAAAACTTTGGCATGAAGCGCAGCTTGTGGATGTTGATACAATTTTATCAAATAACGCATAAAACAGCCTTTAGTCTACTTTAAAAAATAAAATATAATGAAATGGTTACAAAGAAGCAACATTATTATCCAAGAACATTATTAAAGCATTTTGCAAATGAGGATAGTAAACTTTATACATACATCGTGAAATCTGACTCATATGTATATCTTAATTATGAAAATGTATGTTATAAAAAATATACATATGAAACAAGTGATAAAGTGGATAACATACTAGAAAATGAGCTTAGTAAATATGAGGGAGATTTTTCTAGAGTTGTTGACTATATCTTAAAAAACATGTTTTCTAAAGATTTTAATATATCAAATGATTATGTTGATATTATATGGAAGTACTTCTTTCTTCAAGATATCCGAACGGATTCTGGTAGAATGAGATTTGTTCAGAATCTAGAAAAACCAAATAAGAGCGAACGAAGATACCCTGTAGAATCTGGTGAAATTGAACAAAATAAAAATAATATAGAAAAATTCAATAGAATATTCAAGCAGCCAGATAGTTTATCTAAACTGTTAAAGTCTTTCTCAAAACCACCTACTTTTAAATTTCATATTTCTATTTCTATTGAGGATTACTTTATTACAAGTGATAATCCTGTAGTATCTACATATGGAAAAAATAAGGAAAGTGGTTTTCAATTAATTATGCCTATTTCCCCAATTGTTTGCTTAACCTTTCAAATGGGAGATCTAAACTGTTCTGAAAATTTGATAGTTAAAATGACAGACGAAAAAATTAAATATATAAATGAAGCACAAATAAATACTGCTAATTATTTTATAATTTCATTGGAACCGTTTAGTAAAAAACAAAAATCGTATATTAAGAATAGATATAAAAATAGATTTTGGATAAAAAAATCAAGGCATTTTCAATGAAAATAGTTTATTAGTTTAAAATAGGAGTAAGAGCAGTCCACGGGCTGCTTTTTCGAAGAAATGATATGAAAAAAAATTACGAAACCTTTGCACGTGTCTATGACAGTATCATGGACGATAGTCTTTATGACAGGTGGACAGACTTTTCGCTCCGCCATTTTCCTAAAAAGAAGGATGCCAAGCTTTTAGAATTAGCTTGTGGGACAGGTATTCAGTCTATCCGCTTCAAGCAGGCTGGATTCGATGTGACGGGTCTGGATCTAAGTGCAGACATGTTGGACTTAGCTAAGAAGCGTGCCCAATCTGCTCATCTAGATATTCCATTTATTCAGGGCAATATGTTGGATTTATCCTCCGTTGGCAAGTTTGATTTGGTGACTTGCTATTCGGATTCCCTTTGTTATATGGAAGATGAAGTGGCTGTAGGTGATGTTTTTGAGCGGGTCTATGCTCATCTAAATAGCGGAGGGACTTTTATCTTTGATGTGCATTCGACCTATCAGACCGATGAGATTTTTCCGGGTTACGCTTACCATGAAAATACGGAAAACTTTGCCATGGTTTGGGATACTTATAGAGATGAGGCACCACATTCTGTTGTCCATGAATTAACCTTCTTCATTCAAGATAATGATGGTCGTTTTACCCGCTATGATGAGGTTCACGAAGAGCGCACCTATGACCTGTTGACCTATGATATTTTGCTGGAACAGGCAGGTTTCAAAACTGTCAAGGTTTACGCAGATTTTACAGATGACATTCCTAAAGAAGATAGTAAACGTTGGTTTTTTGTAACAGAAAAAAGAGAGAAATAACCTATAAATTATTTATTATTTGTGTTAGGGCTGGTATTAACAGGGATAGCCCCTGTTGGCATGATTTTGCTGATCACCATGCAGGCAGCAGGTTTGTCCACTAAAAAAGTCTATCTTTTTGGTGGCATAGTTCTTTTTGAGACAGCCTTGCTAGGTTTTATTTCATCGGTCATATTAGGTAATGGCATATCGAACATAGCACAAACCCTTGGTCAACTCCTCAATATAGCATGGGTTTGGATTTATGTGGTGTTTATTGCTGCCTTGCTTGAGGAATCAAACGTCTGTTGACAGTAGAAGAATTAAACAGTCAAAATAACCAAAAAAGCCGAAAGGGCATTTATGCAACAGCAATTTTCATGATTTATATAGCCATTATGGAGCCCACATTTTTAGCTGTGCTGGCCTTGTCTGGTCAAGTCAACAATATCCCCTTATCGCTACTATATAAGCTCATCTGGGTGCTTAAGCCAAATCCCACTCTTCTTGTTGATTTTGGCTGTTATGTCCAACAAACACCACCTATTTATTGATAAATTTAATGCTTTCTACGACAGATATAGACAGCCTATCAAGTGTGGGATAACGGGCCTCATCTTTTTATCTGCGCTTGTATTGCTGATAGACTTATCTTTTTATTGACTTTTAGATAACTGGTTTTCAGGATAAAATGGAGGAAATCTCATGACCATCACAGGCATTATCGCAGAATTTAATCCCTTTCATAATGGGCATAAGTACCTACTGGAGCAGGCGCAGGGGCTGAAGGTTGTGGCTATGGCTGGCAATTTTGTGCAGCGCGGCGAGCCTGCCATCATTGACAAGTGGACACGGGCGCAAATGGCGATTGAAAACGGCGCAGACCTTGTTGTTGAACTTCCCTTTCTGGTTGCTGTCCAGTCGGCCGATTATTTTGCTAGCGGAGCAGTGGACATCTTAGCCAAACTCGGCATTGATACCCTTGCTTTCGGCACGGAAACTGCTCTGGACTATAATGGTTTGTCTGTTATTTATGAAAAAATGGCAGAGCAGATGAGTGAATTTCTCACGACGCTGCCTGAGGAGCTCAGCTATCCCCAAAAAACGCAGCTCATGTGGGAAAAATTTGCGAGTGTTCAGTTCACAGGAGACACCCCGAATCATATTCTTGCTTTGGCCTACGCCAAGGCTTGCGCGGGAAGAAATATACGATTACGGCCTATCCAACGACGAGGAGCAGATTATCATTCTACGGAAAAAACTGTGGCTTACGCTTCCGCGATCAGTTTACGTCATCACCGGCAGGATCCAGCCTTTGTGGCTAAAAGCATGCCCAATGCAAACCTTTTTCAAACGAGTCCACAAGTGACTTGGGAAAATTATTTTACTCTACTTCAGTATCAAGTGTTGACACATCCCGATTTAACCCAGCTTTTCCAAGTTAATGAAGAATTGGCTATCCGCATCAAAAAAGCTATCCGACAAGTCACAAGCCTTGATCAATTAGTAGAAACTGTCGCTACCAAACGCTATACAAAAGCGCGTGTGCGCCGCATTCTAACCTATATCTTAATCGGCTCGCGTGAAACTAGCCTACCGCAGGACGTTCACATCCTTGGCTTCACAGCCGCTGGTCGTAAGCACTTAGCTAAGATCAAGGGCAAAACCCAAATCATCTCCCGAATCGGGTCTCAACCGTGGGACCCCCTCACCCAACAAGCCGACCAAGTCTACCAACTCGGAAATCCTCAAATAACAGAACAAACATGGGGACGAGTGCCAATTAGAATAGATAACGCAGTCTAGTGTAAGACGGGAAATACAGAAAAATTATCTTAAAAAATAATATTCCCCTTGACTCTCACGCAGCGTTATAGGCTATACTGACATTATGAGAGGAGATTCAATCATGAAAACAGTAAAAGAAATGAGCAGGCTGTCAGATGTCAGTGTGCGCACACTTCATTATTATGATGAAATCAATTTGCTGATACCTAGTTTTATTGCCAATAATGGCTATCGCTATTATGATGATAAAGCCTTTGAGCGCTTGCAGGAAATTTTGCTTTTTCGTGAACTGGAATTTCCTCTCAAAACAATCAAAGAGATTGTAGGGAATACAGCTTATGACAGGGATCTTGCTTTACAGGAACAAATAAAGCTTTTAGAAATGAAGAAAGCACACCTGGAGAAAGTCATCAAGCATGCTAAATCCCTGCAAGAAAAAGGAGATAGTTATATGAAATTTGATGCTTATGACAAAACGGAGCTGAAAGCTTTACAGGAAGAAGCTAAGCAAAGATGGGGAAAAACTGCGGCTTATCAGAAATTTGCAGCAAAAATATCAGATAAAGATTTTGCTCACATCAGCTCAGAAATGGCTGCTATTATGTCTGCTTTTGGTCGGTTAAAACAATTACCGGCTGACCATGCTGAAGTACAGCAGCAGGTAGAGAGCTTGAGAAACTATATTAGTCAGAATTTTTATGCTTGTAATAAGGATATATTGGCTAGATTAGGCAAAATGTATACTGCGGACAATCGTTTTAGTCAAACGATTGATACTGCAGGCGGTCAGGGAACGGCAGTCTTTGTAGCACAAGCTATCACAGCTTACTGTCGTTAAAAGATGTTAAGGACTTATTTAAATAAATCATTTGCCTTTCTTCTATTTTACACACTTCTGTCAAAGTGCTATAATATTAGGGATTATGAATTTAGCTCTGCTATGTTCAAAAAACTAAAAAAAATTAAACTAAGAGGTGAATCCCATGGGACGTAAGTGGGCTAATATTGTCGCTAAAAAAACTGCTAAAGACGGTGCAAACTCTAAAGTTTATGCTAAGTTTGGTGTCGAAATCTATGTGGCTGCCAAGCAAGGGGAGCCAGATCCAGAATCAAATTCAGCTTTGAAATTTGTTTTGGAACGTGCTAAACAAGCACAGGTTCCAAAACATGTTATTGATAAGGCTATTGATAAGGCTAAAGGAAATACGGATGAAACTTTCGTGGAAGGTCGTTATGAAGGCTTTGGACCAAACGGTTCCATGATTATTGTGGATACCTTAACTTCAAATGTTAACCGTACAGCAGCCAATCTTCGGACTGCTTTTGGTAAGAATGGCGGGAATATGGGAGCAGCTGGATCTGTTTCTTATATGTTTGATAAAAAAGGTGTTATTGTCTTTGCAGGTGACGATGCGGATAGTATCTTTGAACAATTGCTTGAGGCTGATATTGATGTTGAAGATGTTGAAGCGGAAGACGGTTCTGTAACAGTTTATACTGCTCCAACAGACCTTCACAGAGGTATTGAAGCGCTTCGTGCAGGCGGTGTTGCAGAATTTCAAGTGACCGAACTTGAAATGATTCCTCAGTCTGAAGTGACACTTGAAGGGGAAGATTTGGAAACCTTTGAAAAACTTATTGATGCTCTTGAAGACGATGACGATGTGCAAAAAGTTTATCACAATGTTGATGGCTTATAAGCAAAAAGAAACCTTGCAAATTTTGTGAGGTTTTTTTCTTGCCTTCAAATTAAAGCTGGAACATAGGTCATTTAGTCGTATAAAGTGTAGAAGCAATGCTGTCAGTGGTCTGAAAATTTACAGACAGGCTAATTGAAAATTTAAACAAAAAAAGCTATGATAAGACTATTAAAAAAGAAGTGAGGAAAATTCATGTCACATTTTACAGAAGCGATTAAACATTTTAACGCTCTAACAGCACAAGAAGCACAGGAAAAGATTGATAGTGGAGAAAAGTTTATTCTTTTCATTGGACGTTCAACTTGTCCTTACTGTCAGCGTTTTGCTCCTAAGTTGAGCCAGGTTGCTGCAGATACGGGTCAGACAGTCGCTTTTTTAAATAGTGAAAATCAAGATGATTTAACAGCTGTTCAAGCTTTCCGTGAGAAATACCATGTTCAGACAGTACCGGGGCTTTTAGTTGCTCAAGCAGGACAAGTCAAAGTTGTTTGTGATTCATCGCTTTCACAAGAGGCTATTGCTGATTTTATCGCTCAATAGGTAGGCTTTAGACTGTTTGGCTATTTTGGTCTTTTAATGTTATCGTCATTTTAAATTTTTGAGTTTTTATAAGGCTTCGTTTTGGACAGAAACTGATTTTGCACTTGCTCTTAGCGTCTAATTTTGTTATAGTATGTGATGGCTTTATTATTAAAGAGATGAGGAGAAATATACTATGTCTTATACTACAATTATCATGTTTGTTGTTTTGATTGGAGCCATTTTTTTGATGCAGCGTTCCCAAAAGAAACAAGCTCAAGAGCGGCAAAATCAATTAAATGCTATTGCTAAAGGAGATGAAGTTGTCACCATTGGCGGTATGTACGCTGTTGTTGATGAAGTGGACAATGAGAATAAAAAGATTGTTCTTGACGTTGACGGTGTCTTCTTGCCTTTTGAACTAACGGCAATTAAGCGCGTTGTAACAAAAGAAAGTCAGACTGTAGAAACTGATCAAACGCCGGAAGAAGCAACTGAAATTATTGAAACTTCAAAAATAGAAGAAAAAGGTTCAGATTCTAAGGAAACAGCAAGTACTGAATCTGCCATTGAAGAATAATTATAAACCTCAATCGTTGTGATTGGGGCTTTTTTCAACTGGAATAAAATTCGTTCATAAATCTTAAATTATGGTAAAATAGATCTGATAGTATTTTTTAAGGAAAAAATAATGTTTACATTAAGACGAAAAAAACAAGATATAAAATTATCTAAAATCCCAGCTCATATCGGTATCATTATGGATGGCAATGGACGCTGGGCTAAGAAACGAATGAAACCAAGGGTATTTGGACATAAGGCTGGTATGGATGCCCTTCAAGATGTGACGATAGCGGCATCGGAACTTGGAGTCAAAATTTTAACAGTTTATGCTTTTTCAACGGAAAATTGGGCTCGTCCTCAAGAAGAGGTTAAATTTATCATGAATTTACCTGTAGAGTTCTTTGATAAGTATGTTCCTAAGCTGCATAAAAATAATGTTCGTATTTTAGTGATTGGCGATAAGGAAGAACTGCCGGCAGCAACTTTAGATGCTCTGGAACGCGCTAGAGAACTGACTAAACATAATTCTGGACTTATTTTAAATTTTGCTTTGAATTATGGCGGTCGTGCTGAAATTGTTGATGCTGTAAAGTTGATTGCTCAAGATGTTTTAGATGCTCGGTTTAACCCTGGTGATATTACAGAAGGGCTCATTGCTGATTACTTGATGACAAGCAATCTTCCTTACCTTTACCGTGATCCCGATTTGATTATTAGAACGAGTGGTGAGCTGCGTCTTAGTAACTTTTTACCGTGGCAGGCTGCTTATAGTGAGCTTTATTTTACAGATACACTTTGGCCAGATTTTGATAAAAAAGCTTTGTATTTAGCTATTGAAGAATTTAACCATCGCCATCGTCGCTTTGGTGGTGTTTAGAAAGAGGATTTATCATGCAGAAACGTGTTCTTTTTGGGGGAGTGGCTCTGGCTATTTTTCTCCCTTTCCTATTTTTGGGAGGTCTCTTTTTTCAGCTTTTTGTTGGTGTTCTAGCCATGATTGGCGTATCTGAACTGTTGAAAATGAAGGCGTTAGAAATTTTTTCATTTGAAGGTATTTTAGCTATGCTTGCGGCTTTTGTGCTGACTATTCCTTTAGAGAACTACCTGACTTTTTTACCGATTGATGGCAGCTTTAGTGCTTTTGGTCTCGTTATCTTTTTGATTTTAGCAGGAACGGTCTTAAATACTAATCGCTATTCTTTCGAAGATGCTGCTTTTCCTATTGCTTCCAGTCTTTATGTTGGGATTGGTTTTCAAAATCTCGTTAATGCTCGCATTTCTGGACTTGATAAAGTTTTTCTAGCCCTTTTTATCGTTTGGGCGACTGATATTGGAGCTTATATGATTGGTCGGCAGTTTGGTCAACGTAAATTGATGCCGGCAGTTTCTCCTAACAAGACTATTGAAGGCAGCTTAGGAGGAATTTTGTCGGCAGTTGTCATTGCTTTTATCTTTATGTTGTTTGATAAGAATGTTTACGCACCGCATCACTTCTTAGTCATGCTTATTTTGGTTGCTCTCTTTAGTATCTTTGCCCAATTTGGTGATCTAGTTGAAAGTGCAATTAAACGACATTTTGGTGTTAAGGATTCTGGCAAACTCATACCGGGGCACGGAGGTATTTTAGACCGTTTTGACAGTATGATTTTTGTTTTTCCAATCATGCACTTCTTTGGTTTGTTCTAAAAGGAGGAGGAAAGAATGTCAGGACTAATAGCTTTTATTATTATCTTTGGAATTATAGTTCTTGTCCATGAATTTGGTCATTTCTATTTTGCTAGAAAATCAGGAATTTTGGTTCGGGAATTTGCCATTGGTATGGGACCGAAAATTTTTGCACATCAAGGAAAAGACGGTACAGCTTATACCATTCGAATTCTGCCTTTAGGTGGCTATGTCCGTATGGCTGGCTGGGGAGAAGATACTAGCGAAATTAAAACAGGGATACCTGCCGCTTTGACGCTTAATAAAGCAGGTGTGGTCACTCGTATTGACCTTTCTGATAGGCAGGTAGACAAGACTGCCTTGCCTATAAATGTGACAGCTTATGATTTAGAAGACAAATTAGAGATTACAGGACGCGTTCTTGAAGAAACTAAGACTTATCCGGTGGATCATGATGCAACAATTGTTGAAGAGGATGGAACAGAAGTTCGCATTGCACCGCTGGATGTGCAATATCAAAAGGCTAGTATTTGGGGGCGTTTAATCACTAATTTTGCGGGTCCCATGAATAACTTTATTTTAGGTATTTTTGTTTTTGCCCTCTTGATTTTTGTGCAAGGCGGTGTTCAGGATTCTTCAAGCAATCATGTGCGTGTGACTCCTAACAGTGCTGTAGCTAAGCTCGGACTTAAGAATAATGATCAAATTTTACAAATCGGGAAAAACAAAGTTCATAATTGGAATGATCTCACTAATGCGGTTGCTAAGTCAACTAGTAATTTGAAAAAGAAAGAAGCTATTCCAGTTAAGGCTAAGACTCAAGGAAGCGTAAAAACTTTAAAAGTCATCCCTAAAAAAGTTAATGGGAATTACGTTATTGGTGTCATGCCAAGTATGAAAACAGGATTTGGGGATAAAATTGTTGGTGCCTTTAAGATGTCTTGGGACGGCGCTTTTGTTATCTTGAATGGTCTTAAAGGGCTGATCCTACAGCCAAGTCTCAATAAATTAGGTGGTCCTGTTGCGATTTATCAACTGAGTAATACAGCTGCTAGAGAAGGTTTTGCAAGAGTCCTTGAGTTAATGGCTATGCTTTCTATTAATCTGGGTATTTTTAATTTGTTGCCTATTCCTGCTCTTGATGGTGGTAAAATTTTAATCAATTTTATAGAAGTTATTCGAAAAAAACCGCTCAAACAAGAGACAGAAACCTATATTACCCTCGCTGGTGTTCTTATTATGGTTGCGCTTATGATTGCAGTAACTTGGAATGATATCATGCGAGCATTTTTCTAAATTAATGAGACGGAGTATAATTTTTAATGAAACAAAGTAATATGTTAATCCCAACCTTGCGCGAAATGCCAAGTGATGCACAAGTCATCAGTCATGCCCTTATGGTGCGTGCTGGTTATGTCCGCCAAGTATCGGCAGGGATTTACTCTTATTTACCTTTAGCTCATCGCGTTATTGAAAAAATTAAAAAAATCATGCGTGAAGAATTTGATAAAATTGGTGCTGTTGAAATGCTGGCACCTGCCCTTTTAACAGCTGACTTATGGCGTGAATCCGGCCGATATGGAACTTATGGGGAAGATCTTTATAAGTTAAAAAATCGCGATCAATCAGATTTTATTTTAGGGCCGACTCATGAAGAAACTTTTACAAATCTCATCCGTGATGCAGTGAAATCTTACAAGCAGCTTCCCTTGAATCTTTATCAAATTCAAGCAAAATATCGTGACGAAAAACGCCCTCGCAATGGCTTGCTTCGTACTCGTGAATTTATCATGAAAGATGGCTATAGTTTTCATGCTGATTATGACAGTTTAGATGCTACTTATGAAGATTATCGTAAGGCTTATGAAGCTATTTTTACTAGAGTTGGTTTAGATTTTAAAGCGATTATTGGTGATGGCGGTGCTATGGGTGGTAAAGATAGTCAGGAATTTATGGCAGTAACGCCAGATCGTACAGATTTGGAGCATTGGCTGGTTCTTGATAAAGCTATTGGCTCTATTGAAGAGATTCCAGCTGATGTCTTGAAAGAGATTAAACAAGAACTCTCCTCTTGGTTAATATCAGGCGAGGATACTATTGCTTATTCAAGTGAGTCTGATTATGCGGCTAATCTGGAAATGGCGACGAGCGAATATAAGCCTAACAATAAGGTTGTTTCTCATGAAGATATACAGCGTATTGAAACACCAAATTGTAAAACGATTGATGAAGTTGCTGCCTTTTTAGAAATAGATCCAACACAAACCATAAAAACCTTGTTATTTATTGCAGATGATGAACCAGTTGTTGCTTTACTTGTAGGAAATGATCAGGTTAATGAAGTTAAACTAAAAAACTATCTGGGTGCTGACTTCTTGGAACCAGCTAATGAAGAAGAAGCAAGAGAAATTTTTAGTGCTTCCTTTGGTTCTCTAGGTCCAGTTAATCTACCAGAAAATGTCAAAATTGTGGCAGATCGTAAGGTGAAAAATATTGGGAATGCCGTTGTTGGTGCTAATGAAGATGGTTATCATTTGACAGGTGTCAATCCGGAACGTGACTTTGAAGCTGCTTATGTTGATATTCGTGAAGTCTGTGAAGGAGAGGCATCTCCAGATGGTAAAGGTGTTCTTAAATTTGCGCGTGGTATTGAAATTGGTCATATTTTTAAATTGGGAACACGTTATTCAGAAAGTATGGGAGCTAACATTCTTGATGAAAATGGACGTTCAATCCCTATTATTATGGGAAGTTATGGCATCGGTGTTAGTAGAATTCTATCAGCAGTCATTGAACAAAATGCACGTATCTTTGTTAATAAGACACCTAAAGGAGCTTACCGATTTTCTTGGGGAGTTAATTTTCCTAAAACGTTGGCGCCATTTGATGTCCATCTCATTACGGTTAATGTAAAGGATGAAGTCTCCCAACAATTGACAGCAAAAGTAGAAGAAAGTTTGGTAGATGCTCACTATTCTGTTTTAACAGATAATCGGAATGAGCGTATTGGTTCGAAATTTTCTGATAGTGACCTTATTGGGCTGCCGATTCGTGTAACAGTTGGTAAAAAAGCTTCAGATGGTATTGTAGAAGTTAAAATAAAATCGACTGGAGATACAATTGAAGTCAATGCAGAGAACCTATTAGAAACTTTATCTATTTTGATAGACTAGAATTTTTTTTGAAGGCTGAGCTACTTGTGCCCAGCCTTTTGATATTTAAGATATTATAAAATCAGGTTCAGAAAGAGAATGAGCGATTCAGCAGTTGATTTTTAATAATCAATAGTGTATTTGTCAAAACTTTTTGAAATTCTTTTGAAAAAGTCTTGACAAAATTATAAATACTTTGATATACTATGAAAGTTGCTGTTTAAAGTAGCACTAAGCCCTTTGAAAACTGAACAAGAAGACGAACCAACCAAAGTGCAGGGTGACATAA
>ERZ773090.283-NODE-283-length-35601-cov-524.484_pt1 | contig 35601 bp, 33 predicted proteins | sample MGYA00580579_ERZ773090 | MGnify/ENA primary metagenome ERZ773090 (study PRJEB29015, sample SAMEA2738014) | human oral metagenome | biome: human oral; feature: human-associated habitat; material: dental | place: China | collected 2132 ... | reverse complement strand
AGCCAGTCCCCCGCCAGGTGGATGGCGGTCACTCCCCCGGTCCCCAGGAACACGGTCCCCAGCAGCCATGCGGGCCCGAGTGCGAGAGCGAGAATGGCGCACACCACAGCCGAGGCCAGCATGAAACCGCCGACGGCTCCGGCCACGCCCGCCGGTGCATGGACGCTCTGGTCGAGGGTCGAGCTCCCCATGATCGGGATCGGCCCCGAGTCCAGTGCGACGCGCGGCGGCGCCGACCCCGCCCGCCCGACGCCTCCCCGGGCTCGTGCCCCGGCCTGCGGGGCACCGGGCAGCTCCTGTCGCGCATCGGCGTCCCCGCCGCCGGTCAGGAGGCGCTGAGTGTCGACGACGTCGACCGCGCCCACGGTCAGGCCCGCGGCGGCGTCCAGGACGGTCGGCTCCCAGCGCTCGCCCTCGCCGCGCACCGCGGTGCCCCCGGCCCAGGCCAGGTAACCGGCGGCCGACACGAGCCCGGCGCCGGCCAGGACGACGACGAGCCACGGCGGGATCCACAGGCGCCCGGCCTCCGCGTTGGTCGCCAGGTTCATCGCCGACCAGGTCGCCAGGCCCAGCCCCACCAGGGCGAAGGCGATCCCCGCCAGACGCTGACGCCGCACGGCCACCGGCCAGGGCGTGCGCGCCCTCTGTCCCGGCGTCGGCCCGCCCAGCGCCGCGCCGCGCCCCACGCCCCAGTCGACCGGGCCGCGCTCGGACTCGGGCCGCCGGTCCCGGCTCGGCGGGGGCGTCATGCGAGCGCCTGCCGCAGGATCGAGGCCAGGCCGAGAGCCACCAGGAGGAAGCCGACGGAGCCGGCCAGAAGCTGGGCCACCCGAGCCAGCCCCTCCCCCGCCGTCGTCCCGGCGAGACGCTCGTCCGCGGCCCGCCCGGCGGCGGTGGCCGCCAGCGCGGTCGTCACGGGACCGGAGACGATATCGAGGGCCGTCAACTCGCGCCGTCCGGCCGACTCCGGAATCGCGATATCGGTGCCCGGAACGGTCAGGGGGACGGCGAGGTCGCGTCCGGGTGCGGATAAGGGGCCACCGGGGTGGGCCGCCCGCCCGGCCTGATGGATCGCGCTGGCCTCACGGGCGCGGCGTCGGGCGGCACGGGCTCGATTGCGGTCCAGCCGCAGCCTCGGGGCGTTGACGACGAGCGAACGGGCCGGGACGCGCAGCACCGCGAGCAGGCCGACGCCCACGATGATCAGAGCGGCACCGCCCAGGACGGAGGAGACTGCGCGGACTCCGAGCGCCGCGGTGACGGCAGCCGCGAGCGCAAGCACGACGATCAGGATCGCCGTGACGACCAGGACGATGAAACCCGATCCGGGGCGGAAGGTGCGCGTCGTCGGCCCCGAGACGGGGCGGCCCGACTGATCGGAGGGGCTCGGGTGGCCGGGAGCGGTCATGACGTCCTACACCTCCAGCGGAGAGCCGGTGAGGCGCTCGTAGGCCTCGAGGTAGCGTCCGCGGGTGCGGCCGACGACGTCGGCCGGCAGAGCGGGAGGCTCGGCTCCGCCGGCCCGGTCCCAGCCGGAGGCGGACGAGGCGAGCCAGTCGCGAACGTACTGCTTGTCGAAGGAGGGCGTGACCCGGCCTGGGATCCACTGGTCGGCCGGCCAGAAGCGCGAGGAGTCGGGGGTGAGGACCTCGTCGCCGAGCACCAGCCCGCCCGCCGGGCCAGCACCGAATTCGAACTTCGTATCGGCCAGGATGATGCCGCGTTCGAGGGCGATCTCGGCGGCGCGGGCGTACAGGGCGAGGGAGATTCCGCGCAGCGCGGCGGCCGGCTCCTCGCCGACCATTGCGACTACGCGGGAGAAGGGGATGTTCTCATCGTGGCCGCCGAGTTCGGCTTTGGCGGCGGGGGTGAAGATGGGCTCGGGCAGCCGGGAGGCCTCGGCGAGCCCCTCGGGCAGGGCGATGCCGCACACGGTCCGGCTCCGGCGGTACTCGACCAGGCCGGAGCCGGTGAGGTAACCGCGGACCACGCACTCGACGGGATGCATCGTCAGACGGCGGCAGACCATGGCGCGGCCGGCGACGGCGTCGGGCACGTCCAGGGACAGGATATGGCTCGGAACGATGTCGTCCAGCTGCTCGAACCACCAGGCGGACAGCGCCGTGAGGACCTTCCCCTTGTCCGGCACCGGTGTCGGCAGAACGTGGTCGTAGGCGCTGATGCGGTCCGAGGCGACGATGAGCAGGACGTCCCGTCCGGCCCAGGGCGAGGTGGCGGCGGGGGTGTAAACGTCGCGGACCTTGCCGCTGGACAGATGCGTCCAGCCGGGGAGCTCGGGGGCGGCGGGCAGGGTGGAGGCGCTCATGGCACCATCCTGCCACCGCAGCGGCAGTGCCTCCTTTTCAAGAGCAGGGCAAGAGCGGAGCAAGACCACAGTCCAGGGTTGACGCGGGCCGACGGTAGCATGACTCGGAACTAGATTATTTGTACTTTCATTCTGCGATTACTTATGGGTCTTCGATCGTCCTCCTTGAACCCTTGGATGGTGCAGCTATCGCCACCGACCGGACCATCCGCGGCGCGCCCCGGTAGCGCAACGCTGTCAACGACCAGCGGCAATATCCGTGCGGTACTGGCCGCCGTCGAGGTGAATGCGTGAGACGGCCTCATAGGCACGGTCCCGGGCCGAGCCGACCGTATCCGCGAGCGCCACCACGGACAGCACGCGCCCGCCGGCGGCAACCAGACGGCCGTCGTCGTCGAAGCCGGTGCCGGCGTGCAGGACATGAACCCCGGGGAGGGTCTCGGCCTCCTCAACACCGGTGACGGCACCGCCTGCGGCGACGGTGCCGGGGTAGCCGGGGGCGGCCAGAACCACGTCGACCGCGGCCTGCTCCGACCAGGTGGGGGCGGGGGCATCGGCGAGGCGGCCGCTCGCGGCGGCGAGAAGCAGGTCGGGTAGGGAGGAGGTCAGGCGGGCCAGGACGGCCTGAGTCTCGGGGTCGCCGAAACGCACGTTGAACTCGACCACGCGCAGCCCGTCGGAGGTCAGCGCCAGTCCGCAGTAGAGCAGGCCGATGAAGGCGGTGCCGCGTCGGGCCATCTCGTCGACGACGGGTTGAGCAATCTCGCGGACGACCCGCTCAGTGAGGTCGTCCGGCGCCCAGGTCAGGGGGCTGTAGGCGCCCATGCCGCCGGTGTTGGGGCCGGCGCCACCGTCGCCGAGGCGTTTGAAATCCTGGGCGGGGGCGAGCGGGCGGACGGTGGCGCCGTCGCACACGCAGAACAGGGAGATCTCCGGGCCGTCGAGGTAATGCTCGACGAGAACGCGGCCGCCCTCCCTCGACAGGCACGCCAGGCCGTGGTCCCTAGCGGCGGCACGCTCAGAGGTGACGACGACGCCCTTGCCGGCGGCCAGGCCATCGTCTTTGACGACGTGGGGCGTCCCGAGACGGTCGAGGGCCGCGGCCAGCTCGGCCTCGGTGGAGCAGACGGCGGCCTCGGCCGTGGGCACGCCGGCGGCCCTCATCACCTCCTTGGCGAAGGCCTTGGAGCTTTCCAGACGGGCGGCTTTCGCGCCGGGGCCGAAGACGAGGATACCGGCCTCGCGGACGTCGTCGGCCACCCCCGCCACAAGCGGCGCCTCGGGGCCGACGACGACGAGGTCGGCTCCCATCCGGGTGGCGAGTTCGACGACCTCCCCGGGCGCGGCGGGGTTGATGTTGAGGTTGGTGGCGATCGCGGCGGTTCCCGGGTTCCCGGGGGCGACGACGAGGTCGCTCGTGGCTGGATCGGAAGCGAGAGAGCGGGCCAGGGCGTGCTCTCGCGCGCCGGAACCGAGAAGCAGGATCTTCACGCGCTCAGGGTAGCGGGACGACAGCCCGTGGTCGCGGCGGCCGAGCCCGTGTCACGGCGATATCACGATGTTCCTCCTGGTTCCTCCTGGCCGCTCGCGCGGGAGTCGCTGAGCCCACCGTCACCGACCGACTACCTGTCGCTCCTGTCGTGCTAGCGCTCGCGCGATACCTGCGCTGCGATCGCACTACCGGGGTGCCACTCATGGCCTGCGACGCGGCGCTCCACGAGGGGCACACCACAGTCGCCGCCATCAACGCCCACTTGCGCGGCCCCGGGTCCCGGTTGGCGCAGAGCCGCCTCGCTCCGCCGGCCTCAATGTTCGTGAGGGATCGTGACACGTCGAATCATCAAAACCGGCTGAAAGTCGAGCACGCACCAGGCCGGGAAGCCGGAAGCGCCCCCGACCGGTCTCCCGGTCGGGGGCGCCGTAGCGGGTGGTCACCCGTCTCAGCCAGCAGCGAGCTTCACGCCGGCCCGGTGCGCCGTGCCCGCCTCGAGCCGCGCCTGCCTTGCCGCGCTCCGCTCAGGCCTTCTCGGCCTTGGCCTTAGCCTCGGCGATACGCTCGCGGAAATCGGCCAGCTGAGCCCTGATGGCGTCGGGGAGCCTGTCGCCGAACTGCTTGAAGTACTCCTCGGTGTCGTCCATCTCGGCGGCCCAGGCGTCGGGGTCGATGTCGTACATCTTGTCCCAGGCGACCCTGTCGACATCCACACCCTCGAGATTGAAGTCCTCGAACTTCGGATACAGACCGGTCACGCCCTTCTCGGCCCCGACCTCACCGCCGGCGCGGCGGACGATCCAGTCGAGCACACGGGAGTTGTCGCCGTAGCCCGGCCACAGGAAGGCGCCGTCCTCGTCCTTGCGGAACCAGTTGACCTGGTAGACCTTGGGGAACTTGTCGCCCAGCTTCTCCTGCATCTCCAGCCAGTGGCCCCAGTAGTCGGCCATGTTGTAGCCGCAGAAGGGCAGCATGGCGAAGGGGTCGTGGCGCAGTGCCCCGACCTTGGCATCCAGCGCCGCGGCGGTGACCTCAGAAGCCACGGAGGCGCCGATGAACACGCCGTGGGCCGGCTCGTACTGCTCGGCGACCAGCGGCACATTGCTCGCACGACGTCCGCCGAACAGGACGGCGTCGACCGGAACGCCCTCGGGGGCCTCCCAATCGGGGCAGATGATCGGACACTGCGAAGCGGGGGTGGTGAAGCGCGAGTTCGGGTGCGCGGCCTTCTTGCCGGCCTCGGCGTCGGCGGGGGTGTAGTCGTTGCCCTGCCAGTCGATGAGGTGGTCCGGCAGCGGGGCGTCGATGCCCTCCCACCACACGTCGCCGTCGTCGGTCAGGGCGACGTTGGTGAAGATGGAGTTGGCCTTCATGGTCTCCATGGCCATCGGGTTCGTCTTGTAGGACGTGCCCGGGGCGACGCCGAAGAAGCCCGCCTCCGGGTTGATGGCGCGCAGGCTGCCATCAGGGCCGGGACGCATCCAGGCGATGTCGTCGCCGACGGTTTCGACCTTGTAACCGGAGATGGTCGGCCGGAGCATGGCGAGGTTCGTCTTGCCGCAGGCGCTCGGGAATGCGGCGGTGACGTGGTACTGCTTGCCGGTGCTCTCCTCGGTCAGACGCAAAATGAGCATGTGCTCGGCCATCCAGCCGTCGCGTCGAGCCATGGTCGAGGCGATGCGCAGCGCGTAGCACTTCTTCCCCAGCAGCGCGTTGCCACCGTATCCGGAGCCGTAGGACCAGATCTCGTTGGTCTCCGGGAACTGAGTGATGTACTTCTCATCGTTGCAGGGCCAGGGAACGTCCTGCTCATGCTCGGCCAGCGGCGCGCCCACGGAGTGCGCACAGGGGACCCAGGTGCGGCCCTCATTGATGAGCTCCATGGCCTTGGCCCCCATGCGCGTCATAATGCGCATATTGACGACGACGTAGGGAGAGTCGGTGATCTCAATACCCAGCTGGGAGATCGGACCGCCGAGAGGACCCATGGAGAAGGGAATCACGTACATCGTGCGACCGGCATAAGTGCCGTCGAACTTCTCATTGAGGATCTTCTTCATCTCGACCGGGTCGCACCAGTTGTTGGTCGGGCCCGCGTCCTCCTCCTTCTCCGAGCAGATGAAGGTGCGGGACTCGACGCGGGCGACATCGCTCGGCAGCGAACGAGCGAGGAAGGAGTTGGGTCGCTTCTCGGGGTTGAGGCGGGTGAACATGCCCGACTCGACCATCTCGGTGGTCAGACGGTCCCACTCCTCGTCGGAACCGTCGCAGAAGTAGACGCTCTCCGGCTTGCCGAGCTCGGCGAGGCGGACGGCGAACGCGATGACGTCCTCAGGAGCGTTGGCGGGCGCGGCAGCGCGAACATCCTGCTCAGACACAGTCATATGAGTCCCTTCCTTGAATCCTTGCGACTCTTGCTGTCGGGGCAATCCTCCCTCATCAGCCCAGATCGATCACGCCCACTTAGGTCCCAACGTGGCCTTCTCCGTCACATCCCTCCCGTGTTCCCGGACACACCGGCGTCCGTGTAACGTCGCGGGCGTGAGTACTCGTCGTCGCACCGCACCGATCCTCGTCGTCGCGAGCGCCGCCGCAGCGCTCGCCCTGTCCGCCTGCACAGCGCACATGGACCTGACCATCTCCGAGTCCGACACCTACGACGCCACCATCGTCATGCGCGACACGACCGGCTCGGTCCTGACCGCCGACACCGACTGCCAGTCCTACGCCGACCCGTCCGTCCTGGGCTCCGTCGCCGACGCGTCCGTCTCCGCCGTCCCCGTCGGCTCGGCCAACGACGACGCGGGCGTGGGCTGCGAGGTGACGGCCACGGGAGTCAAGGTCCCCGACGCCGCGGACGCCGCGGACGCCGATCCGCTCGTCGAGCGCGACGGCGACCTCTACGTCTTCACCCTCGGCGCGCTCGCTCCGGGCGGCCTCGGCGGCCCCGACTCCGACGCGACGGCCGACCCGGAGCAGCAGGGCGCAGATCCGACGTCCGGATCCTCCTCGGACGACTCGCTCAACTCCGCCATCGACACCCATCTGTCGGTCACCTTCCCGGGCGCCGTCGTCGACGGAGGCGGCGGGACCGTCTCGGGGCGGACCGTCACCTGGGACGACGCCGACGTCCTGGCCGACGGCGTGAGCGCCTCGGGCTACGCAACTCCGGACGAGGGCGTGAGCACCCTGGACCGCTTCGGGCCGTGGATCATCACGGGGATTGTCGTGGCCGGCATCGCCGTGGGCGCGGCCGCGATCATGCGCCGACGCCGGTCGACCGCGCGAGCCGACTCGGGCGCTCGACGGTCCGGCCAGACGCCGTCGGGCCGCAAAGGGAGCGCGACGCGCTGAGATGCGCGAACGCCGGCGAGGGCTCCCCGCGTCGCCGTTCTATCGGATGCCCATCGCTCGTAAACTGCCGACTATGAATGTTCGAACTCCCTCGCGCCGCCTGGCGGCGGCCGTCGCCATACCCGTCCTGGCTCTTGTCGGAATCGCGGGCCCCTCCCCCGACGCCTCAGCCGCGTTGGGCGACACAACCGGCGATATCACGATGACTGTCCACGACAATGACACGGCCGATACGACCATGACAGTCAAAGTCGAGGGCGCTTCCCCTTCCGCATACTGCGACAAGGACCTGCTGAGCGACTTCAACGACTTGAACAGCGGCACGGCCAATGTGACCACCAACGGCGATCAGTGCGTCCTATCCGTCACCGGCACGCCTCTCAGCGGAGCCGGAGGCGGTGATCCGATGATCAGGCACGAGAACGACAGGTACATCTTCGAGACCTCCGACCTGGACGAATTCCGAAGCACTACCGTCAACATGAAAGTCAATATGTCGGTGACTTTCCCGTACAAGGTCGTCGACGCCGACGAGCACGCGACGGTCGACGGCGAGACCGCCTCCTGGGCCAACATCGGCTCGCTCAGCTCGATGAGAGCCGAGTCCAAAGATTCCGCCGATCCGCCCTGGTTGTGGATCATCGTAGGAGCCGTGGCCGTCCTGGCGGTGGCGATCGCCGCCGCCGTCGCCATCCTCCTCAGCCGCAGGAAAATGCGTCCCAGTGCGGGCTACGCGCCGGTCGATGCCTACGGCCAGCCCCAGCAGCCCGGCCAACCGGGCTACAGCCAACCGGGCTACGGCCAGCCCCAGCAGCCCGGCCAACCGGGCGCGCAACCGGGCTACAGCCAGCCTCAGCAGCCCGGCCAACCGGGCGCGCAACCGGGCTACAGCCAACCGGGCCAGCAGACGTACAACCCCAACAACCCATACTGAACGCTTAAAGGTCGGTGTCTGCGGCGGTCCGTCGCGGAGCAGCGCGCCATATACTGCGGCAATGAGGTTCACCACCAGATCACTCCGCGGCTGCCTGAGCGGATGCCTGGCGGCGGCGCTGTGCGCCTTCGCCCTGGCCGGCGTCGCACCCACCTCCGCAGCCGATATCGCCGGCACCCAGGCGACCGGGAGCTACGAGATCACGATCCATGAGGACGAGACGGTCGACAACGTCATGACGCTGACCGTCGACAACATGCCGGAGGAGCAGTTCTCCGCATTCTGCACCCAGACGTCTTTCCTCTCCTCGGGAGGCTACCCGACTGACGTCGAGCAGATCGAGAAGGACGGGAAGCCCGCATGCAAGGTGTCGAACACGGGCGTCCCCCTCGACGAGGTTTCGCAGTTGAGCATGACGATCACCCACTCGGGCGGCCAGTTCGACTTCTCCACAATGGTGTCCGGCGAGGTCCGCGTCGCTACTGTGACCGTGACCTTCCCCGGCAGGGTCACCAACGCGAACGAGAGCGGAGTGACCGACGGGAACTCCGTCACATGGACCGAACTCAAAGACAGTACGCGGATCGAGGCGGCAGGGAAGGACTCCCCGGGCTCGCCCTGGCCGTGGATCATCGCGGGAGTCGCCGCCGTCGTGGTGGTGGTCGCCGTCGCCGTCACCGCCGTCATCATTCTCACCCGCAGGAGACGGCGGCCGAGCACCGGAGGTCCTGACGTCATCTACGGGCAGCCGGGGGCGCCGCTGAGCGGCCAGCAGCCGAATCAGCCGGGCCCACCCCAGCAGCCCGGCTACAACCAGCCGGGCCCACCCCAGCAACCGGGCAGGCCCGACGGAGGCTACGGCGGGCCCCAGCCGCCGGATCAGCAGCCGTACGGCGCCAACGGTCAGTACTGAGCGACCGGACGGCTTCCCGGTCCGGGGTCCGACACCCGAACGGTGCCGGGCCCCGACGTCTCTCCTGTTGGACGGGGCACGAGGAGGTCCACGCAGACGCGGCCTCCCGGTCAGCCGAGCAGCCTGTGACGCGTGATCGTGGCCTCCCGCCCGGGACCGACGCCGATCGCGGACACGCGCGTGCGGGCAAGCTCCTCGATGCGCGTCACATAGGTCCGGGCTTCGGCGGGCAGATCGGAGAACTCGCGCACGCCGGTGATGTCCTCCCTCCAACCGGGCAGCTCCTCGTAGACCGGCACGGCATGGTGAACATCGGACTGAGTGAGCGGCATCTCCTCGGTGCGCACGCCGTCGACGTCGTAGGCCACGCAAACGGGGATGGTCTCATAGCCGGTGAGGACGTCGAGCTTGGTCATGACCAGATCGGTCAGGCCGTTGACGCGCGCGGCGTAGCGGGTGACGACGGCATCATGCCAACCGCAGCGGCGCGGGCGGCCCGTGGTCACCCCGTACTCGCCGCCCTCGGAGCGCAATCGCTCGCCCTCGACGCCGGTCACCTCGGTGGGGAAGGGCCCCTCCCCCACGCGGGTGGCGTAAGCCTTGACGACACCGACGACGGAGTCGATGCGGGTCGGTCCCACGCCCGTCCCGGTGCAGGCGCCGCCGGCGGTCGGGCTGGAGGATGTGACGAAGGGGTAGGTGCCGTGGTCGATGTCGAGCATGGTGGCCTGTCCGGCCTCGAACAGGACCGTCTTGCCGTTATCGAGAGCGTCGTTGAGGACCAGGGAGCAGTCAATGACCATGGGCCGTACGCGGTCGGTGTAGGACAGCAGTTCGTCGGCGACCTCGTCGGGGTCGATGGCGGGACGGTTGAAGATCTTCAGGAAGAGTCCGTTCTTCTGGTCGAGGGCGGAGCGGACCTTCTGGCGCAGAATCGACTCGTCGAACAAGTCTTGGACGCGCAGGCCCACACGATTCATCTTGTCCGCGTAGGTGGGGCCGATGCCCCGCCCCGTGGTGCCGAGCCGACGTTCCCCCAGGAAGCGCTCGGTCGTACGGTCCAGCACCCGGTTGTAGGAGGGGATGAGGTGAGCATTGGCCGAGATCCGCAGGGATGAGGCGTCCCGGCCGCGGGAGGCGATCTCGGCGATCTCGGCGAAGAGCACCTCCAGGTCCACCACGACGCCGTTGCCGATGACGGGCGTGACGCCGGGCGTGAGCACGCCGGCGGGCAGGAGGTGGAAGGCGAAGGTCTCCCCGTCGATGACGACGGTGTGCCCGGCGTTGTTCCCGCCGTTGAACTTGACGACGTAGTCGACGTCCTGACCGAGCTGGTCGGTCGCCTTGCCCTTCCCCTCGTCTCCCCACTGTGTCCCGACGACGACGACGGCTGGCATGGGCATCTCTCCTATTGCGACGGCGGCATGACGGTGGCCACGCCGCCGCCCAGACTACCGGAGACCCGCGCCGAACAGGTCGCGGTTCCGGGGCGGTCGACGCCGAAGAGGCGGATGCCGAGGGCACTGCCGGCGCCGAAGCAGGCGCGATGAGTCCGCGTGCGCCCGGCGCGCGCCCGTCTCGATACGCGCGGCTGCGCACCCGGATCAGCGGTCGAACACCAGACCGGCGCGCCGTTCGAAGACCTCGCGCTCGCGCTGCTGCTCACCGTTCCGCAGGGGAATGTAGTGACCGGTCTCGCCGGTGGCGCCGACGGCCACGCCCCAGCTCCAGATCTCCTCGCACTGCGCAGCGGCCGTTTTCTCGCGACGGGCGAACCCACCGGATGCGCCGCCTGTCCCGAGCAGAGGAACGGGTATTCCTTCACGATCGACCATGACGACCCGATCTCCGGCCACGTACAGGCTCGAGCGGGAATCGGGCCACCCATATTCCTTTCCACCTGCACGAATCGCTCCACGATCCACGACGGTCTTCCGGAAGCACATGCTCATTTTGACCAGAGGAAACACCACTGCAGCCGCCCCGAGAACCAGGCCGAGGAGTCCCACGGCAGTATTCACGTTGTTGCGAGCGGGCTGACTCAGCATCAGGCCCGCGACCGCGACGAAGACCGCCCCCGTGCAGATGAGGGTCGCCCCGCCGTCCAAAACGGACTCCAGGAGCCGGCCCCAGGCGGGAGCATCGTAGACCAGCGGTTCGTCGTCCACCGCGCTTCGTGCGGTCCGGACGTCCTGCGAGCCCTGATCCGAGCACGCCTGCGCGAGCGCGGGATCGACCGCGACGAGGGCCGGATCGGAAACGATCCAGCCCTGGGCGACCGCGAATGCCCAGATCCTCTCCAGGGCGAAACGGGCTCTGGTCTCGCAGTTCTCGCCGAATATCCGGAGCGTTCCGCCGAAGACGCATCCCGGCATTCTCCTGACATCATCGAGGACGCCATTGACGAGAATCAATCGGCACCGTTGGATATAAAAAGAGTGAAAGCCATCCGAATCCCGTACATCGGCCCTGACTCCCGAGACGGCGAAGCCCGAGCGCGTCGCCGGCCATGGCCGTCTCTCCGTGCGGAGCAGACGACGCATGTCAATACCGCAAGCGCTCATAACCGTTCGGCACCGCAACACATTCATACTCCACAGCAGCACCGGGAGATTCACGAAGACGATGAAAAAGAAACCGACCCCCGGGGCGCCCCTCCCCAGAAGCTGGCCGATCAACCATGGGGCGGAGAGCACTTGCTGAGCAGCGGCGGGGATCGCGATGATCCCGGCGATGGCTCTCGCAACGATCGATCGGCGCAGGATGAGCCGGGGGCCTGCCGGGCCGCCTGTCTTCACACTCGCCCGACCTCTCAGGAAGGGCTCGAGCGTTAACGGGTCGACGCGGGCGGAGGGCCGTTCCGCGTCGGCCGCAGAAGGGTCGCCGTCCTGTCCCATGCTCCTCTTCCACGAGTGGTCGTGCACCGGTCGGCGGGTCGCCCGAGCGGAGGCGGACCAGGCCCTGCTCCCCATCCGGCCGCACCGGCATCCGACGGTCATGAGTCACTGCCAATTCCTGCCACTTCACTGTAATCCGCCATGCGGCTGACAGGGCGGCGCGAAGGCGGGCACTCCTCCCCATGCACCCAGTGGCCCCGGCGATGCCCGACGACATCGGCTCAGCCGTCGGGCTCAGCCGGAGGCGCGGCGCAAACGGTCGATAACACTGCGCTGGATGAGAGCCATGAGGTATCCCTGGAAGGCGAGCCCCAGCAACACCATGAACCATGTCACGGCCGCCCTGGACTGCGGCACTGCGCAGGCCAGGATCGCAGGGGCGGACGTCACGACCAGACATGTCGCGGTCCGCCCGAGACAGCCGACCGCCAGTCTCACCGCGTTGGCCGCGTGCGCCGCCGTCGTATTCTCGAAACGCGCCGTCAGGGGCACGAGCCAGACGAGCACGCCGACCACGATGGCGCCGCCGGCCAGCAGGAGGCCCGAGAGCGCGCCGAGCCCAGCGGGATTCGCGCCGATCGCCCCGCTCTCGGCGCCCGCTGCGACCGTCCGGTTCTCCCATACGGCCAGCGCAAGCACCCCAACCGTCGGAAGCCACCAGGCCAACGACCGGATCAGTTCACCGCGGAAAATCCGCCACCACGTGCGAACGATGTAGCCGTCCTCGTCGCGCACCATGTCCATGGTGATACGAGCGCATGCGGTCAAAGCGGCTCCGGCCGTCACCACCGGCAGGCAGCCGATGAGGGTGAGGGCATTAATGATGACAAGATCGGCGGCGCCGGTCCAGGCCCGATAGAAGGGCGAGTCGATCCGGAGGAACCCGGGCACGTGGAACTCCTTGTGTCCGCGAGGGACGGGACCCGCGGATGCCCGCTCAGCCCTTGACGGCGCCAGCGGCGACGCCCTCGATGATGTGCCTCTGCCCGAAGAGGTAGAAAGCGACGATCGGAATGATCGCCAGCACGAGCATGGCCATCTGAGCGCCCATATCGCGGTTGCCGTTGGATCCGATGAGCGACTGAATGACGATCGGGATCGTCTTGTAACGCTCGTCCTGACCGATCACCAGGTTCGGCAGGAGGAAGTCGTTCCACACCCACATGGCGTTGAGGATCGCCACCGTCACCGCCGTGGGCCTCAGCAACGGCATGACCACCTGGAAGTAGCTCTGCAGCGGCGAGCAGCCGTCCATGAAGGCGGCCTCCTCGATATCCACCGGGATAGACTTCACGAAGCCGGCGAAGAGGAACACGGACAGTCCGCCGCCGAACCCGAGGTAAAGCACGATCATCCCCCACGGCGTGGCCAGGCCCAGGGCATCAGCGACCTTGACGGTGGGGAACATGACGAGCTGGAAGGGCGCGACCATGGAGAAAGCGAACAGGTAGTAGAGCAGAGTCGTCCACCATGTCTTGACGCGAGTGATGTAGTACGCCGTCATCGCCGTGAGCATGACGATGACCGCCACCGATCCCACGGTGACGAACAGCGACCAGCCAATGGCACGGAGGAATCCCGACAGCCCCAACCCAGTGGCGTAGTTGGTCAGCCCCGCGAAGGCCTTCCCGGTAGGTATGGAGAAGGGGGAGTCCGAGATGTAGAACTTGCCCTTGAATGAGTTGATGAGGATGAATAGCAGCGGGATGATCCAGATGAGGGACAGGACGGTCAGCATCGTCACCAGCACGTGCTGGCCCGTCCCCCGCTCCGGTGATGAAGTCGGGGACGAGGGTGCCTCGTTCCCATCGACGGATGCGACGGATGCGGATGATTCGGTTTGCGATACAGTGTCGGCGCTCACGCGTCGATCTCCTTCGAACGGGTCGCGCGCAGCTGCAGCACGGCGATGATGGACACGAGGATGAAGAAGACGACGGCCTCGGCCTGAGCCACTCCGTGCCATGCCTTACCGGGTTTGTCATACATGAGAGACACGATATTGAGGGCCGCCATCTGCGTATGCTTCAACGGGTTCCCGTCGGTCAGCGCGAGGTTCTGATCGTACATCTTGAATGTATTCGCCAGTGTGAGGAACAGGCAGATCGTGATCGAGGGCATGACTATCGGGATTGTCACGTTGCGCAGCGTCTGCCACTTACTCGCACCGTCGATCTGCGAGGCCTCGACGAGTTCGGGCGGCACGTTCTGCAGGCCGGCGATGTAGATGATCATCATGTAGCCCATGAGCTGCCAGTTGACCAGCATGATCAAACCTGCGAGCCCCATGCGCCAGTCGTTGATGATGGTCTGGTCCCAACGCTGGAGGACGGCATCGAGCATGACCTGCCACGTGTAGCCCAGCACGATTCCCCCGATGAGATTGGGCATGAAGAACACCGAGCGGAAGAAATTCGTACCGCGCAACTTGCGTGTCAGCAGGTAGGCCAGGCAGAAAGCGCCCAGGTTGACGGTCACGACCGAGATCGCGCAGACGAGCACCGTGAACCACAGGGCGTGCACGAATCCGGACTCGCCCCCGAAGGCGTTCGCGTAGTTCTTAGTGCCCACCCACGTCGCATCGGTGAGTGTCGAGAACTTGGTGAAGGACAGGTACAGACCCATGAAGAACGGCACGATGAACGCGATGAGGAAGGCGATCAGCGTGGGACCCGCGAAGATCGGGAAGTATTTCTTGAGTGATTTTTCCATTTGTTCCCCTAGTCGGCTCCGTGCAATTCGGGTATCACGATGGCCTGAGACCCGCGGAGGGAGTTCATCGGCTGACGCCCGACGCACCGCCGCCTCAATGCACGAGGACGGAGCTCTTGTTTCAGATCAGGCCGTCTTCTGGGCCCTCCATTCGCTGACGAAGTAGTCCTTGACCGCGTTCCAGTCCTCCTTCCCGGAGGCGTACTGAGCGAGATACGAACCGAGCTGGTCCTTGAAGTCCGGACTCGGGAACGTCTGGAAGACCCAGTTGATCGGGTAGAGTTCCTTGTCATTGAGGAATTTTGAGATCTCCTGCCCCAGCGGATCCGCGGGCACCAGATCCGAGAAGACCGAGTAGGGACTGACGGAGACGATCGAGCCGTCCACGAGCATTCCGGCCCCCTCGGCGTCGTTGAACAACCAGCTGAGGAAGTCGATCGACGCCTGCTGCGCCTCCTGGGAGGCCTTGGAGTTGATGGACAGGTAGTTCTCGGTGCCGAGTGCGATGCCTGATCGTTCCTCGCCGCTGACGCCGACGTAGATCGGCATGAAGTGGATATCCTCCTCCTTGACCGTGTTCCCCTCGACCTCGGAGATCTGAGACCAGGCCCAGTTGCCGTTCTGAACGAAGACGCACTTTCCGAGGGCGAAGTCCGCCATGGAGTCGGTCACGCTCTTCGCCGCGGCGGCGGAGGGCTTGACCGTCGAGTTGTTGAGGTAGAGATCGAAGATCTGCTTGTAGTCGTCCGAGTAGGTCAGCTCCAGGTCCGGGGTGTCCGTGACCCCCTTGTCTCGGAACTCGTAGAAGACGGGGTAGTTGGCCAGATGAGTATGCCACCGCCAGTCCTCGCCGGACGCCAGGGAGGTGCAGGCGAAAGCCCCCTCGACACCGAGCTCGGCCTTCCTCTCCTGGACGTCCTCGGCAACCTCCTTGAGCGTGGCGAAGCTCTTGATCTCCTCAACGGAGGAGGCCCTGGCCCCCTCCATGGCGAAATACTTATCGAGAATCGCGGCGTTATAGATGATGCCGTACCCCTCGGTCGCCAGCGGCGTCCCGTAGACGACGCCCTCATCATCGGTCAGGGCCATCGACTTGTCGGTGAGAGCCTTGACGAAGTCCGTATCGGACAGATCGAGAGCGTAGTCCTTCCATGTGGCGAGCCCGACCGGGCCGTTAATATTGAAAATGGTCGGCGGGTTGGACTTGGCAACCTCGCTCTGAAGCGTCTGCTCGTAGTTCCCGGAGGCGGCGGTGACGACCTTGACCGCAACGCCGGTCATGTTCGTGTAGGTGGCGGCGATGGTCTTGAAGGCCTCTTCGGCCTCCGGTTTGAAATTGAGCAGGTAGACGCCTCCGGCGGGTCCCGAGTCGCCGGAGGAGCCGCCGGAGCAGGCGGTCAGCGTGGCGGCGACGGCGAGTGCGGCGGAACCGCCGAGCATCGAACGGCGAGATAATAGTCGGGATAGCATTGCCATGAGGTTCTCCTAGCAGGGAGTGAGGGTGCCCGAGCGCCTCCCTGCATCCAGGGGGCGGGCACCCGACCAGCACTGCAGCCGAACCGGCATGAGGACCTGCCCCGCTGCAGCGCCAACGAGGCCATGATGCCATATTTTGCACGGCGCCACCCACCCGTCCGCGGGAGAGCGCACGCCCGGCCCGTCGTCCGATCGCCGGCCAGTCGGCCCGGAGCACGGCGGCCCCGACACCACGCGAGGGCGCCGGGGCCGCCGGTCGAAGTCACCGGTCGCGCCCGCTCGGGGCGCGTCGACTCATCTGCTGATGGAGCCGACGGAGCCGAGGCGCTCGCACGCCTCGACGACGCGAGCGGCCATGCCCTTCTCGGCGGCCTTGCCCCATGAACGGGGGTCGTAGACCTTCTTGGAGCCGACCTCGCCGTCGACCTTGAGGACGCCGTCGTAGTTGACGAACATGTGGTCGGCGACCGGACGGGTGAAGGCGTACTGGGTGTCGGTGTCGACGTTCATCTTGATGACGCCGTTGCGCACCGCGGTGGCGATCTCCTCGGCGGTGGAGCCGGAACCGCCGTGCATGACCAGGTCGAAGGGGGACGACGTGTCCCCGACCTTGGTGGCCAGTCGGTCGCCGAGGCGCTTCGCGACGTCGTCCTGGATCTCGCCGAGCAGCTCGGGGCGGAGCTTGACGTGGCCGGGCTTGTAGGAGCCGTGCACGTTGCCGAAGGTCAGGGCCGTGGTGTAGCGGCCGTTCTCGCCCAGGCCGAGGGCCTCGACGGCGGCCCATGCATCGTCGGCCGTGGTGTAGAGGCTGGCGTTCTCCTCGCCCTTGACCCCGTCCTCCTCGCCGCCGACGGCGCCGATCTCGATCTCGAGGATGGTGTTCGCCTTCTTGCTCATGGCGAGCAGCTCGACGGCGATCTCAATGTTGTCCTTGAGGTTCTCGGCGGAACCGTCCCACATGTGGGACTGGAAAGCGGTGGGCTCGCCGCGTTCAGCCTGCTCGATCTCGATCTCGAGCAGCGGCTTGAGCCAGGTGTCGACCAGCTTGCGCGGGCAGTGGTCGGTGTGGAGGGCGACGACGCCCGGGTAGAGGTCGGCGACCGTGTAGGCGTAGGCGGACAGGGCGAGGGAGCCTTTGACGCGGTCGGCGCGTGAGGAACCGGACCAGTAGGCGGCACCACCGTTCGAGACCTGGATGATGCCGTCGGACTCGGCGTCGGCAAAACCCTGAAGTGCGGCGGAGAGAGTCTGCGATGAGGTGACGTTGATCGCGGGGATGGCGTACTTGCCGGCCTTCGCGCGGTCGATCATGTCGGCGTAGGTCTCCGGGGTTGCAATGGCCACTGGATGCCTCCTGAGTGTCAGTTAAATGGGCAGCGGTGCACGAGTGATTCTCCCACGGATCGGGGAGGTCGGGTACCGGCTGATGGTCCCGAATCGGTCCGAGCGTCCCCCAGTCGCTCCACTCTGAGCGATATCGTTTAGCACTCTCGAGCCTGGAGTGCCAGACTGGGGTCGTCCGGGAGGGGCGCGGAGAACGCTCCTTCCCTACTGCACCGGACAGTCCGGTGCAGTAACCACATGATGGGAGATGGTTGACATGGCGACGACATCTTTCGACCCGTTCCGCGACCTGGACCGCTGGCTGTCCAACGGCATGGTTCGCACACCCGCCTCCGTGGGCATGCCGCTGGACCTGTACCGCAAAGGCGAGTCCTTCATCGCCCGTATCGATCTGCCGGGGGTCGACCCCTCGACGATCGACGTCGACGTCGAGGACCGCACCCTCACGGTCCGCGCCGAGCGTCCGGCCCACGACGCCGAGGACGTCCAGTGGCTCGCTCACGAGCGTCCGTCCGGCACCTTCGCCCGCCAGCTGACCCTCGGCTACGGGCTCGCACTGGACAGGATCTCAGCCCAGTACACCGACGGGGTCCTTACGCTGACGATCCCCGTTGCCGAGGAGGCCAAGCCGCGCAAGATCGAGGTCACGCACGCCTCGTCCTCGCACCCGGTGATCGAGAACGAGAAGGGGCAGGCCTGAGGCCGGCCCACCCCGCACCGCTGATCGCCGCCGCCGCTGCCCACGGGTGGCGGCGGCCGCGTCTACCGCTGGTCATTGCGACTCAGTCGGGCGCGGAGCCGCCGTGCTGGAGAACCCAGGCGTGCATGGCGATCGCGGCGGCGGCGGCCACGTTGATCGAGCGTGTCGATCCGTACTGCCCGATGCGCAGCGTGCGCGAGCAGTCGGCCAGCAGCCCGGCGCTGATTCCCGCTCCTTCACTGCCGAAGACGAGCAGGCAGCGCGGGGGCAGGACGGAGGTCTCGAGCGGCTCCGAGGTCGGCCCGTTGTCGATGGCGACCGCCTCGTATCCCGCCCCAGCGGCCCAGGCGAGCAGTTCGGCGGGCTCGGGATGGTGGCGCACGTCGAGGTAGCGGTTGGTGACCATGGCACCGCGCTTATTCCAGCGGCGCCGACCCAGGATATGAACGGCGCCGACGTTGAATGCGTTGGCCGTGCGCACGATGGAACCGATATTGAGGTCCTGGCTCACATTCTCGATGGCGACGTGCAGCGGGTGCGCGCGGGCGGCGAGGTCGGTGCGGATCGCTTCGACGCTCCAGTAACGGTAGCGGTCCACGACGTTGCGCCGGTCGCCTTCGGCGAGCAGCTCGCGGTCGTAACGGGGGTCGTCGGGCCAGGAGGCCTCTCCGCCGGGCCATGGTCCGACGCCGACCTCGCGGCGGTCCGCCGGGGCGTCCTCCTCCGCCGGCGGGAGCGCCAGGTGGTCACCTGGCGGCACGATCCGTTCGCTCACGAGGATGTTCTTCGTCGAGCCCTCTCCCATTCCCAATAGCTCCTATGCGCATCGGCGATCACGTCGTATCCAACGGAGTCCGCCGAGCGTACGTGTTCGCCGTGCTCGGCGCCGATTCCCCCGACCTGCGGATGCTCGACCAGCGGGTCGATATCCTCACGCTCGTCAGGACCCGGCTGAAGCTGCAGTGCCGCAGACTGCGCGCCCGGCCTCTCAGCCGAGTCCGAGGTCGGCCGGGCCCAACGCGGCGTAGTAGGGCAGCCCTTTCGACTCGATGCGTTCGCGCGCACCGGTGTCGCGATCGACGACAACGGCCACGGCCAGCACGTTCGCCCCATCCTCCCGCAGCGCCTCGACTGCCTCCAGGGGGGAGCCGCCGGTCGTGGAGGTGTCCTCCAGGACGACCACTCTGCGGCCCGAGACCTCCGGCCCCTCGATGCGACGCCTCATGCCGTGGTCCTTGGCGGCCTTGCGCACAACGAAGGCATCGAGGTCCAGGCCGCGCGAGGCGGCGGCGTGAAGCATGGCCGTGGCGACCGGGTCGGCCCCCATGGTCAGGCCGCCGACGGCGTCGACGTCGTCCACGCTCAGACCGACCTCCTCAAGCATGTCGAGCATGACGTGGCCGATGAGGGGGGCGGCATCGTGGTGCAGGGTCGCCCGGCGCATATCGACGTAGAAGTCGGACTCGGCACCGGAGGCAAGGACGACCCGGCCGCGCACAACGGCGAGATCGGTGACGAGCCGGGCGAGACGGGCGCGCTGGGAGTCGTTGGTACTCACGGGCTCAGGCTAGGCGACTCGGCCGTCGGGATCATATCGGTCCCCGTATCGGTATGGTGCGCGTTGGAACGGCAGTCGCAGGCACTCACCAGCCCGGCGGCCCGATCACCACGGCCACGACCACGAGGATCCCGCGACATGACGCGGGATCAGGATCAGGAGGTCCTCAGCGCCTCGATCGACCGGGTCATCTGCTCGGGGCTGAGCAGTCCGACGTGCACCTCACGGACGACGCCGTCGCCGTCGATGAAGAAGTGCGAGGGCACGCCCATGACCCCGTACGCGGCGGAGATCTCCTGGTTCTGATCGGCCACCTCGGCGAGGCCACTACCACTGCTGCCACCATGATCACCGCCGCGATTGCCGACGCGATCGGAGTAGGAGCGCACCGCGGACGCGCTCTCCCCCACGTAGACCACGACGACTTGGACGTCGTCGCCGTAAGCGGTGACGGCGTCCCGCACATCGGGCATCTCGGTGCGGCATCCTGTGCACCAGGTGGCGGCGAATATCAGCCACACCGGCCTGCCCCGCAGCTCCGTCAACGACACCTGCCGGGAGTCGATGTCGGTACCGGCGAAGGCCGGGGCGGTGTCTCCCTGCGTCGGGGCCCTCTGCGCGCCCTCGACATCCACCTGGGTGACGACGGCCGTCTCGGCCTGCGGGTCCTCAGAATCGCTCGGCTTGACAGCCCACCAGGCCGCGATGGCGATGGCGAAGGAGGCCGTCAGGAGGACGGCGACCTGGCCGAACCCGGAGCGGCGGATTCTGGCTCGCCAGTCCGCCTTCACCGTGGACGCCGGCTCCTCCTCAGCCGGCTCCTCCCCCGCGGGCGCCGGCTCTCCGGACCCGGGAAGCTCGAGCGAATCCTCCACCAGCTCCTCGCCCGGCTCCTCGTCGTGATCAGGCATAGGAGTGCAGGCCTCCGAAGAACAGGTTACCCAGGTAGGTGAAGATGACCGCGACGAAACCGAGGATGAGCAACCACGCCGACCTGGAGCCCCGCCAACTGCGGGTCACCCGCGCGTGCAGGTAGGCGCCGTAGATCAGCCAGGTGACCAGGGCCGCGGTCTCCTTCGGGTCCCAGCCCCAGTAGCGGCCCCATGCGACGTTGGCCCAGAGCGCGCCCAGAATGAGCATGAGTGTCAGCATCGGGAACGTGACGACCGTGGCCTTGTAGCCGAGATCGTCGAGCACCTCCGGCCTGGGCCAGCCCTTCCACTTCACATATGGCGAGAGCAGGTACATGACCGCGGCAGCGAAGGAGACCACTGCCGCTCCGTAGCCGATGGAGGCGGTGAGCACGTGCAGGGTGAGCAGCGGGGAGTTCTGCAGAGCCGGCATGAGCGGGCTGGGCTGGTAGGACAGTGTGGAGGCGTAGATGAGCATCGCCAGAATCACCGGCAGCACGATGATCGACACGGTGCGCACGCGGTAACGCCACTCGAAGTACACCTGCGCGAGGATCATGCCCCAGGCGAAGGAGATGGCGAACTCGTAGTGGTTCGAGAAGGGGGCATGACCGGTGGCGATCATTCGGATGATCAGCGATCCGGTCAGCAGCACCAGGCTCAGCTGCGTGGACTTGGCGGCCCACCAGGTGACGGTGAACCGCTTGACGGGGGCGTGACGGATGCCCCCGGTGACCGCCACGGTACGGTCGCCGTCGCCGGCGTTGATGACCACCGTGCCGGCCGATTCGGTGGCGGCCGTCGCCACCGGCGCCCGGGACATCCGGACGGCGAAGAAGGCTCCCAGATAAGCGATGGTGGATACGACGACGAGCGTCGTGGTGATGAGCAGGATGGCTTGGGAGTACTCAATCATCGGCGCGGGTCCTCTCATTGGCTCGGGTCATGTCGCTGCTGACGCGCACGGTCATGTCCGTGAAGAATCTGGTGAACCCGAAGTCCTGCCGGTCCGGTGAGGCCATCTGGACGAGGGCCTCGTCGTCGTCGGTCTCGGTGACCCGTACCCACATCCGCTGGTGCCGGAAGAACATCGTCATGCAAGTGCCGACTATGAGCAGGACGAACCCGAACCATACGATTCCGATCCCGGGATCCTTCTTGACGATCATCCCGGTGAACTGCTGCTCTCGCTCGAAATCGAAGGTGTAGGCTCCCACGGTCGCAGGGACTCCCGTGTCGAGCACGGCCTCGCCGACCGGGGTGTTGGTCTCGCCCTCGTACACCTCGATCTTCATCTGGCCGGGCTCGATGCCGGTACCGGACTGGCCGGAGGCCGCCCCGATGACGAAGACGGTGTTGCCGTCGGGCAGAGTGGTGCGGCCGTAGGTGAGCTTCTTGTCCCGGGTGGTCCGGTCCAGGGCGACACCGTCGTGGAAGACCTCGGCGCCGGAGTCGTCGGTGATCGTCAGGACGGCGGCCACACCGAAGTAGGCCTGGTGGAACACGACGCCGTCGTAGCTCAACGGGGAGTTGATGCGCACCTCCCGGTCGGCCACCTCCTCGTCGCCGTCGTAGATCGCTAGATCGGCGACGTAGTCCTTGGGGGATCCGTCCTCGTAGTAGGTGTCTTGGAAACTCCTCGCCTCGGCCACAAGGGTGGTGCCGTGGCCGACGTCCTTGGGATATCCGATGGTCAGCGTGAACTCCTGATCGTTGAAGCCGGTGACCGACGAGACGACGAAGCCGGCCATGATGATGACGAAGGCGGTGTGGGCGAATACGGTGCCGAAAGGTCCCCAGCGGTTGCGGTCGATATAGGCGTTGCGCCCCGGCCCCCCGTCGTCGACAATGAACCGCATGCGGTGCTTGCGGGCATCGGCGCGAATGACCTGAAACGCCTTCTCGGCGCTGACCGGGGCGGTGAAGCGGGAGCGTAGCCGGGCCCGGTCGAAGAAGCGGGCGGTCACCCTGGTGCGCGGGTAGCGGGCGGCGTTCCAGATGACTGGCAGCCGGTGCACGGTGCACGCGATGATCGACAGGGCCAGCAGCGCCATAACGGCGAGGAACGGGATCGAGGAGAACATCGCGAAGATGCCGACTGCGTGCAGGACGTCGGTCCAGCCGCCGAAGGTCTGCCGGGCCGACTCCACCCATCGGGCGGCGGCCTCCGGGTCGCCCCTGACGGAGGAGGGCATCTGCGGGAAGAGCACGCCGAGCAGGGAAAGCGTCCCGGCCAGCAGGAGGAGGACCAGACCAACGGCCTTCTTGTAGAAGAAGGCGTAGATCTGCATGAGAACCTGGCCCGGGGACAGGGCGGTCTGGTCGTCAAGGCCGTCCATCGGGCCGGAGCTGTCCGTCCGGTCCGGCTCGGGGGACCGCTCCAGCTCGGGGGACCGCTCCAGCTCGGGGGTGGTGTCGTCGCTCATCCGTGTCTCCTCAGAGCCCGAACTGCGGGATCAGTCCGGCCAGTTTCGCGAACAGGTTGGTGATCATGAGAAAGCCGACGACTACCAGCAGGCCCCCGCTGAGCAGCGAGACGCCCGCGTGGTGGCGTCGGAACCAGTCGAAGCGCCTGGTGACCCCCGCCGACCCGAGGGCGACCGCGACGATGGGGACGCCGAGCCCCAGGCAGTACGCGCCCATGAGGGAGATGCCCGACCAGGCGGTGGCGCTCATCGTCGCCAGGGCCAGGATGCCGCTGAGGATCGGCCCGATGCACGGGGTCCAGCCCGCGCCGAAGATGACGCCCATGAGACCTGCGCGCAGCGCCGATGCGTCTCTGCCTCCGGATGGCAGGGCGCCCCTGACCGGAGTGTCGAGCAGGCCGATGCTCAGGACTCCCGCCAGGTGCAGCCCCATGAGCACCAGGACGGCGCCGCCGACGATTCGGGCGTGCACCGCGTAAGGGCCGAGCGACCGCCCGATGAGTCCTATCGAGGCCCATACGGCGATGAAAACGGCGGAGAACCCCGCCACGAAGCACAGTGCATTGATCAGGGCCGCGCGCCCGCTCACCCGTCGGACGCCCGTCCCCACAAGCTGGCCGACGAAGGCCGGGACAATGGGGAGGAAGCAAGGCGAGGCGAAGGAGACGAGTCCCGCGAGCAGAGCCACCGGAAGCGTGATCTCCACGGCTAGCCCTCGGCTGCCGTCGTCGGGGCCGCCGCTGAGGCCGAGCCCATCGAGCCCTGGTGGGCGCGGACGGACGCGGCCATGTCCGAGTCGGGGGCGATTGTGAGCACCTTGTCCCAGCACTCCGTCGCCCGCTCGGCGTCCGGCGGGGTGCGTGCCATGTAGAGGAGCCCCAGGTTGTACCAGGGCTCGGCGACGTCGGGGGCCAGCTCGGTCGCGTGGAGCCAGTGGTTCTCCGCGGCCTCGTACTGATTCGACTGGTACTCCGCGACGCCGATGGTCAGAAGCGCGTCCAGGTTGTCGGGATCAACGTCGAGGATCTGCTGCAGGTAGGTGACCGCGTCCTGGTACAAGGCCGCCTTGAGGTACATCTCGCCCAGCTGCTGACGGGCCGAGACGTTCGCGGAGTCCGCCTCGGCCTCGGTCTTCAGCCTGGTCTCCTCCTCGGTGTCGACCGGTTCGGCCTCGTCCATCTGGGCGATGGCGGAGGGGTCCGCGCTGGAGGTGACCGCCGGATGGTCGGAGGGCATCGTCATCTCGGAGGCGGACTCACCGCCCCTCGTCTGCCCCATCTGCCGGACGATGATGACGGCGGCGGCGGCGAGGAGAACGACCAGCACCAGGTTCACGCGGGAGACGCCGGTCCTCCGTTGCAGCTTCGACGGAGTGCGGGGGTGGTCTCCGCCGGCTCTACCAACCGTCCGAGCGGTTCTCGAATCGGGTTCCGGTCCCTCATCGTCCGCAAGCAGGTCCTCGACGTCCGCCGCCCCGCCGGACTCATCATCGTCGCCGGCGCTAGTACCGGCACCGTCATCCGGGGACTCATCGCCATCCTGGCGCGCCCGCTCATCGGAGAACTCGGGCTCAGCGGCCGATTCACCCGGGCCGTCGTCACCAGTGGCCAGCTCGGCCAGCTGCTCGTCGGCCCAGGGCTTCAGGTGCTCCGGAGCGGTGGCGAGGAAGGCCGCGAGCTCCTCCCGATGCGCCCCGTCGTCCTCAGATTTCATCGTCCGCGTCCTTGCATCATTCCTCTTCGCCGCTCCTCTCTGCGCGACTGCGCTCGCTCACGGCCCCTTCCGAGGCCCCGTCACTTGCTCCCACTCGGCATGTGCTGCTCCGGCACCGCCGGACCGACGTCGTTGCTCACCTCGACGCCGCGCAGCGCCAGCTGGCCCGAGCGCGCCCAGTCGGTCGCCTGGTTGAGGATGGAGATCGAGTAGGCGGGAGCGTGGAAGCCGCGTCCGTTCTCGGAGAACGAGTAGTCGACGACGAACTGGGCTTTGCGCTGGTAGTCGCGCGCCGCCGTCAGCTGCTCCTCGGTGGCCGTGCCGTCATCGGCAGCCGCGGTGATGTCGGTGATGAGCGCGTCCAGGGCGGTGAAGCTCACGTCCAGTGAACTCTGCCAGCGGTTCTGGATGCCTTCGACTCGTTCTCGCATCTCGTCGGCGGTCGAGTGGTGGCAGGTGAGGCAGGACGAGTTGATCGTGTCGTCGTTAGCCATCGGACTCATGATCTGATGGTTCGAGACCTTGGCCGCCCCCTCGCGGTTGTACGACATGTGACAGTCGGCGCAGGTGACGCCGTTGGCCGCGTGAATGCCCTGCGACCAGGTCTCGAAGTCGGGGTGCTGCGCCTTGAGTACGGGGGCGCCGGATTCCTCGTGGGTGAAGTCGGTCCAGCCGACCTCGTCGTAGTAGTTCATCTCGTCGTAGACGGTCAGGCCGTTCTTCCAGGGGAACGTGAGGGTTTTGCCCTCACCGGCGAAGTAGTACTCGACGTGGCACTGGGCGCACACATAGGTGCGCATCTCCTGGTTGGTGGCATCCCGGTTGACGTCGTAGTCGGCGATGCCCTCGGCGGCCTTGGCCTGTCTGATGCCCTCCATGAATGCCGGGCGGGTGATCTTCAGCTCCATGGTCTGCGGGTCGTGGCAGTCGATGCAGGCGATGGATGAGGAGGCGTGCTCGTAGGCGTCGTCGTAGCTCATCGCGTTCAAGGCGTCGAACCCGGCCTGGCGGTCGCCGTCGCCCAGCTCGTCATAGACCTGGGGCATCGACGCGTGGCAGTTCAGGCAGGTGCCGGGCTGCTTGAAGCGCGCAGCGGTGCGCTCGGTGTACCGCTGGTCCTGCAGCGCCCACTCGTGGCCGCGAGGCTCGTCGTAGTCCACGGCGAAAGCGTATCCGCGCCACATCTTCTGAGCCCGGGTCTCGGAGTCGATACGGGAGATCGTGTGGTACTCGCGCGGGTCATCGGCGGTGGGATCGACTTTGACGAAGTCTCCGTCGGTGTCCTCGGCGGTCTTCTTGTACTGCTCGTACTCGATGGGGAAGTTCTCTCCCCACACGGCCGGGTCGTAGGTCGTGTCGGTCAGCTGGACCGTCTGAGCGAAGGGGGACTTCGCCTCCTGCTTGTGCTCGAAGATGGTGATCAGCAGCCAGGTGAGGGCGGCCGATGCCATGGCGACGACGATCAGGACGGCGATTGGTACCCACCTCCTGCGCGGCCCGGTCCGGGCGGTGGGCTCTTCGGGGCCCTCCGCCTCCGTCTCGCCGGTCGTCTCTGTTGCCTCGGTGCTCATGCTGCATCACCTCTTGTGCCCGACGCCGTCGTGGCAGCGGATGCACGACACCGTCTCGCCCTTGCGAGTCGAACTGTTGGTGGCCTGATCGACGAAGTCGCTATGGCAGTAGAGGCAGGCCGCCTCGGTGATCTCACGATTGTGCTCGCGGATCTGGATATTCTCCGGATAGTTCTGAAAGGTGAACTTCAGCGAGTGCCAGAAGCCGTTGTCCGCCTTGTTGATGTACTTGTAGACGATATTGTCGTGCGGCGTGTGACAGGAGTTGCAGGTGGCCACATCATGGTGGCTGCCCCTCTGCCAGGCCTCGTACTCTTCCTGCATGGCGTGGCAGTTCGCGCAGGTGGCCGGATTATCGCCGAAGTAGCTGGTGACGCCCGAGTACTGGAGGGTGAAGACGCCTACCCCCAGGAGGACGCCCATCAGCCCCGCGAGGGCGATCCTCGACCATCCGACGAAGGCACGCGTGAAGCCGCGCCACAACGACGTGATGAGGCGTACCACGCGGCCTCTCCTCGCACTCCGTGACGACCGTGTCTCGATCTCGCCGCGCATCGCCATCGAGGGTGACGCCCGCCGAGCATGACAAGGATAACACAGCGTGTCGTAAAAGTCGGGTGGAGGGCGTCTCGCGGGTTCGGCGCGGACGACCCCGCCCGCGCCGGGCCTCGCACGTGGACGCTGGGGTCGATCGGGTGAGCGGGGCGCCCCCGCCTACCCTGAGCTCCGAGGAGACGACCGGCGATTCAGGCCAGGGCCGCGACGGCCGCCTCGTAGTCGGGCTCCTCGCCGACCTCGGGCACCTGCTGGGTGTAGAGGACCGTGGCGTCGCCGTCGAGTACGACAACCGCCCGCGAGAGCAGTCCGGCGAGCGGGCTGTCGGTCAGGGTCACTCCGTAGTCCTCGCCGAAGGTGGAGCGGAAGGCGGAGGCGGTGACGACGTCGTCGAGACCCTCAGCTCCGCAGAAGCGGGCCTGTGCGAAGGGCAGGTCCTTCGAGACGCAGACGACGGTCGTGTTCGTCAGGCCGGAGGCGCGCTTGTTGAACTCGCGCACGCTCGTGGCGCACACGCCGGTGTCGACCGACGGGAAGATGTTGAGCACGACGCGTCTACCGGCCAGGGACGCCGAGGTGAGGGAGCCGAGGTCAGCGCCGACGAGTTCGAAGGCGGGGGCCTTGGAGCCGACGGCGGGCAGTTCGCCGATGGTGTGAGCGGGAGAGCCGTGGAACGTCACAGAAGTCATGGGCTCATGGTCCCACGGGCTTGGACCGGGGAGCCAGAGCGGGTATTGCGCCGAGACCGAACAGCAGCGGACGGGACGCGCCTCGGGGTACCGTCCTGGCGTCAGAGGCGGTCGGTGGTGTCCTGCCCGGTGGTGGTGTTGTACCAGCATCGGCGAGAGATCTGCTCGGTAAGCCTGTCACGTCAAGACCGTCTCACTCTCACTCACTCAGTCGCAGGCCTCGAAAGGATCTTGTAGCAGGCGGATCCGTCGCGCTCGCCGGTCAGCGGCCAGAGTCGGCACCGTCCGGCGGGTAGGGCACGTCGTTCTCGTCGGCGATCTCATCGAAGTACTGAGCCTCACCCCTAGCCGCCTCATTGCTCGCCGGGGAATCGACATCGATACTGATAAGCCAGCCGACAGTGCTGATGTCCACCAATGCGTCGCTGGGCAGAGTCCAGGTCACCGTGGTGTGCTGCTTGCGCTTGCTGCGCTTGCCCTGGCCGTAGACGGCGGTGAGCGCCTCAACATAGGCATCGAAAGCCCTCTCCGTAATAGGAACGGCCTCATCCATCACCTCCTTGGGAATACGGGACGTCAAATACATACGGAAATTGGCGACCGTCTGCTCTCTCTTGATGGTGGTAAAGGAGGCGTCTTTCTCCTCCAGGTCGTGGTCGGTCGTGAACATCCGCTCATTGGTGGGTGAGGAGGTCCAGCCGAGCCGGTCACGCAGAGCCAGGGCCTGAGCCGGACTCATAGGCCACGGATACTCAGCCCAGGCACGGACCGCCCGCACACCAGCACCGACCGGCACCACACGGTACACGGACCCATCCGACAGAACCGTCTCGGCCGGGAAAACAGCACCAGCTGTACTAGCGGTCACGGAGTAGCTCCTTTCTGATGGTGGTGGTCAGGTGTCCGGGTTGTCGATATCGATGTAGGGCACGTCGTTCTCGTCGGCGATCTCATCGAAGTACTGGGCCTCACCCCTAGCCGCCTCATTGCCCGCCGGCGAGGTGACATCGGCATCAATGACCCAGCCGACGGTGCCGATTCTTACCGATGCATCGCTGGGCAGAGCCCACGTCACTGAGGCATGCTGCTTGCGCTTGCTGCGCGTGCCCTGGCCGTAGACGGCGGTGAGCGCCTCAACATAGGCATCGAAAGCCCGTCCCGTAATAGGAACGGCCTCATCCATCACATCCTTGGGCACACGGGACGTCAAAGACATACGGAAATTGGCGACCGTCTGTCCTCTCTTGATGGTGGTGAAGGAGGCGTCTTTCTCCTCCAGATCATGGTCGGTCGTGAACATCCACTCCTTGGTGGGTGAGGATGTCCAGCCGAGCCGGTCACGCAGAGCCAGGGCCTGAGCCGGACTCATAGGCCACGGATACTCAGCCCAGGCACGGACCGCCCGCACACCAGCACCGACCGGCACCACACGGTACACGGACCCATCCGACAGAACCGTCTCGGCCGGGAAAACAGCACCAGCTGTACTAGCGGTCACGGAGTAGCTCCTTTCTGATGGTGGTGGTCAGGTGTCCGGGTTGTCGATGGGTCAGCGGGCGGGGTCGTTTTCGTCGGCGATCTCGTCGAAGTACTGGGCCTCACCCCTAGCCGCCTCATTGCCCGCCGGGGAGGTGACGTCGGCGGATACGACGCGGCCGATGGTACCAATGTTCACCAATGTGTCGCTGGGCAGAGTCCACTTCACCGACAGGACACCACGATTGCGTGAGCGCTTGCCCTGACCGTAGATGACGGTGAGCGCCTCAACATAGGCTTCAAACGCCTTCCCCGCAGTAGGAACAGCCTCCGCCCTGACCGGCTTGGGGATGCGGGACGTCAAAGACAGGTGGAAGTCGGCGACCGTCTGTCCCCTCTTGATGGTGATGAAGGAGGCGTCTTTCTCACCGATACCATGATCGGTCGTGAACATCCATTCCTTGGTGGGTGAGGAGGTCCAGCCGAGCCGGTCACGCAGAGCCAGGGCCTGAGCCGGACTCATAGGCCACGGATACTCAGCCCAGGCACGGACCGCCCTCACACCAGCACCGACCGGCACCACCCGATACACAGACCCATCCGACAAAACCGTCCGGCACGGGAAAACAGCACCAGCTGCATCAGCGGTCACAGGGCGTCCTCCTCGTCAGAATGCTGCTGCCCGCGAGAGACCGTAGCACAGCTGGCGATCAGCTGTCCGGGTTATCGATATCGATGCTGTCCGGGTTGTCGATATCGATGTAGGGCACGTCGTTCTCGTCGGCGATCTCAGCGAAGTACTGGGCCTCACCCCTAGCCGCCTCATTGCCCGCCGGAGAATTGACGTCGACGGATACGACGCGGCCGATGGTACCAATGTTCACCAATGTGTCGCTGGGCAGAGTCCACTTCACCGACAGGACACCACGATTGCGTGAGCGCTTGCCCTGACCGTAGACGGCGGTGAGCGCCTCGACATAGGCATCGAACGCCCTCCCCGCAGTAGGAACAGCCTCCGCCCTGACCGGCTTGGGAATGCGGGACGTCAAAGACAGGTGGAAGCTGGAGACGGTTCTGGTGTCCCCGCCGGCCTCAATGGTGTTGAAGGAGGCGTCCTTCTCACCGATACCATGATCGGTCGTGAACATCTCCTCATCGGTGGGTGAGGAGGTCCAGCCGAGCCGGTCACGCAGAGCCAGAGCCTGAGCTGGACTCATAGGCCACGGATGCTCAACCCAGGCACGGATCGCCCTCACACCAGTCTCAACCGGCACCACCCGGTACACGGACCCATCCGACAAGACCGTCTCCGCCGGGAAAACAGCACCAGTAGTCACAGGGTGTCCTCCTCGTCAGAATGCTGCCGCCTGCGAGAGACCGTAGCACAGCTGGTGGTCAGGTGTCCGGGTTGTCGATGGGTCAGCGGGCGGGGTCGTTTTCGTCGGCGATCTCGTCGAAGTACTGGGCCTCACCCCTAGCCGCCTCATTGCCCGCCGGGGAGGTGACGTCGGCGGATACGACGCGGCCGATGGTACCAATGTTCACCAATGTGTCGCTGGGCAGAGTCCACTTCACCGACAGGACACCACGATTGCGTGAGCGCTTGCCCTGACCGTAGACGGCGGTGAACGCCTCAACATAGGCTTCAAACGCCCTCTCCGCAATAGGAACAGCCTCCGCCCTGACCGGCTTGGGAATACGGGACGTCAAAGACATACGGAAGCTGGAGACGGTTCTGGTACCCTTGTTGGCCTCAGCGGTGAGAAACCAGGCGTCCTTCTCCTCCAGATCGTGGTCGGTCGTGAACATCTCCTCATCGGTGGGTGAGGATGTCCAGCCGAGCCGATCGCGCAAAGCCAAAGCCTGAGCCGGACTCATAGGCCACGGATACTCAGCCCAGGCACGGATCGCCCGCACACCAGTCTCAACCGGCACCACCCGGAACACGGACCCATCCGACAAAACCGTCCGGCACGGGAAAACAGCACCAGCTGTATCAGCGGTCACAGGATGCCCTCCTGCATTGGTGGTGGTCAGATGTCCGGATTATCGATGAGTCAGCGGGCGGGGTCGTTCTCGTCGGCGATCTCATCGAAGTACTGGGCCTCACCCCTAGCAGCCTCATTGAGCGCCGGGGAATCGACGTCGGCGGATACGACGCGGCCGATGGTACCAATGTTCACCAATGTGTCGCTGGGCAGAGTCCACTTCACCGACAGGACACCACGATTGCGTGAGCGCTTGCCCTGACCGTAGACGGCGGTGAACGCCTCAACATAGGCTTCAAACGCCCTCTCCGCAATAGGAACAGCCTCCGCCCTGACCGGCTTGGGAATACGGGACGTCAAAGACAGATGGAGGCTGGCGACCGTCTGTCCTCTCTCGATGGTGGCGAAGGAGGCATCCTTCTCACCGATACCATGATCGGTCGTGAACATCCATTCCTTGGTGGGTGAGGAGGTCCAGCCGAGCCGGTCGCGTAGAGCCAGAGCCTGAGCTGGACTCATAGGCCACGGATACTCGGCCCAGGCACGGATCGCCCTCACACCAGTCTCAACCGGCACCACCCGGTACACGGACCCATCCGACAGGACCGTCCGGCACGGGAAAACAGCACCAGCTGTATCAGCGGTCACAGGATGCCCTCCTGCATTGGTGGTGGTCAGATGTCCGGATTATCGATGAGTCAGCGGGCGGGGTCGTTCTCGTCGGCGATCTCATCGAAGTACTGGGCCTCACCCCTAGCAGCCTCATTGAGCGCCGGGGAATCGACGTCGGCGGATACGACGCGGCCGATGGTACCAATGTTCACCAATGTGTCGCTGGGCAGAGTCCACTTCACCGACAGGACACCACGATTGCGTGAGCGCTTGCCCTGACCGTAGACGGCGGTGAGCGCCTCAACATAGGCATCGAAAGCCCGCCCCGTAACGGGAATGGCCTCATCCATCACCTCCTTGGGAATACGGGACGTCAAAGACAGATGGAGGCTGGCGACCGTCTGCTCTCTCTTGATGATGGTGAAGGAGGCGTCCTTCTCCTCCAGATCGTGGTCGGTCGTGAACATCCACTCCTTGGTGGGTGAGGAGGTCCAGCCGAGCCGGTCACGCAAAGCCAAAGCCTGAGCCGGACTCATAGGCCACGGATACTCGGCCCAGGCACGGATCGCCCGCACACCAGCCTCAACCGGCACCACCCGGAACACGGACCCATCCGACAAAACCGTCTCGGCCGGGAAAACAGCACCAGCTGTACTAGCGGTCACAGGGTGTCCTCCTCATCAGAATGCTGCAACCTGTGAGAAGCCGTAGCACAGCTAATGGTCAGGTGTCCGGGTTGTCGATATCGATGTAGGGCACGTCGTTCTCGTCGGCGATCTCATCGAAGTACTGGGCCTCACCCCTAGCCGCCTCATTGCTCGCCGGGGAATCGATGTCGACGGATACGACGCGGCCGACGGTACCAATGTCCACCAATGCGTCGCTGGGCAGAGCCCAGGTCACCGACAGGACACCACGACTACGCGAACGATCGCCCTGACCGTAGACGGCGGTGAGCGCCTCAACATAGGCATCAAACGCCCTCTCCGCAATAGGAACAGCCTCCGCCCTGACCGGCTTGGGAATACGGGACGTCAAAGACAGATGGAAGTCGGCGACCGTCTGCTCTCTCTTGATGATGGTAAAGGAGGCGTCTTTCTCACCGATACCATGATCGGTCGTGAACATCCACTCCTTGGCGGGTGAGGAGGTCCAGCCGAGCCGATCACGCAAAGCCAGAGCCTGAGCCGGACTCATAGGCCACGGATACTCAGCCCAGGCACGAATCGCCCTCACACCAACCTCAACCGGCACCACACGGTACACAGACCCATCCGACAGGACCGTCTCAGTCGGGAAGTCGTTGTTGTCAGTCATCAAGGACTCCTCTCATCATGTCACCGACCAGTCTAACCCTGACCGCCGTCATCACCACCAGCGGCCCGCCGACCACTCGCACCATCATCCGCCTCACCATCACCATCGGACGCAATGTCACATGACCCTGCAAGGCCCTCGGGTATGTTCGGACGGGGTGGCGCGGAAGCGCTGTCAAGAGCGTCGATCCTGGCCTGGAGCGCATCACGAACCTCCGAACCACCACTGCTCGTGGTCAAGTCGAACGGGAAATCACGCACGAGAGGCGGCCCATCCGGAGTACGAGTAAAAATCGCCTTGAAATTCAAGCGAGTGTCACCCCGCTTAATACTCTCCCACAAGTCAGGATGATCATGGAAATACTGAGCGAAACGCGGATCAGTCAACAAGTGATTACGAGAATAAGCCGGATCCCCCTGACGCGCAGGCCCCTCGAACTCGGTCCTCACCGGCCTCCGGGCGAGATTCGCATCACCACCCTTGAACTCGGAAATATCGAACTCCGACCCATCGATCTTGACAGCCGCACCATCCGACCAGCCCCCCGGCGGCGTCTCCCCCGGCCTTGTACGGAACTCCGGACCAGCAATCTCATAATCCGGATGCTCATCCAAATATTGTTCTCCACCGACCTCACCAATACGCGCCGTCGTCTGATTAACATCACGCCGCGCATCAGTCGCATCCCTAGCCGCTCTCCGGAGCTCGTCGATATCGTCCGGGTCAATGTCATCTTCCAGGCTCTTGAGAGTGTTTTTCCTGTTGGTGGCGTTGAAGTCGCTCCTGGAGCGGCCTTCGGGCATATGCGCATCGAGCCTGCTCAGTGCCTCATCACGTGCCTCTATGTAGCGGGAGCGGTCTTCGAACAGCTCGGGAACGGTCTTGTCATGGTCGGGCGTACCGCCGTCACCGGAACCCGACTGGTCAGGATCAGAATGGTCATGGTCTCCACTGTCGCGGTGATCGCGGTCGTGCACCGAGTCATCGTCAGGCCCGTGCCTGTCGGCATCAGTGGCAGCATTGGAATCACGAGCAGCATCAGGCGTGTCGTTCTTCTTAGACGCATCCAAAGTCCCGGACTCATCGGGCCCCGCGCCCTTGGGACGGGTGTCCTGCGGCTGACTGCCCTCGGGGCGGCCGTTGTCGCCGGCCCGTCGAGACGAGTGACCGCTACCAGGACCATCCGGGCCCTGGTAGGACCGGGCCCCCGCACCATGAGCCCCACCAGTATGCGTATGCGGGGTCGCGCCACCCAGCCCGCGGGCATGCGTTCCACCACCAAGAGCATGAGCAGCACCAGCCCCCGCCACACCCAGCCCAGCCGTACCAGCCACAGCAGCACCAGCCGCATGAGCCGACGCCGAACCCCCACCATGAGACCCACCGCTGGCATCGGCATGCGAAGCCTCAGAACCACCGCCATGACCGCTACCAGCATCCGCATGGACCGGCGCCGGCGAACCATCCGCATGACCCGCAACAGGCGAACCAGACCCCGAACCACCACCATGACCAGACCCGCCAGTGGCGGCATGCGAAGCCCCAGAACCACCGACATGACCACTACCGGCATCCGCATGGACCGGCGCCGGCGAGGTGCCCGCATGCGAGGCAGCAGACCCACCACCAGCACGACCCGACTCACCGACATGACCGGACCCACCCTCGCCCGCATGACCGGCCCCGCTGGCATCGCCGTGACCGGCGCTGGAGTCGCCATGGCCGGTTCCGCCGCTGGCGTCGGCGTGCGGGGTCTCGGAACCGCCGCCCGTGTGACCACTGCCCCCGCTGGCATCGCCGTGACCGGACCCCCCACTGGCAGCGTCCGCGTGCGAGGCCTCGGAACCACCGGCATGACCGCTACCAGCATCCGCATGCGAGGCAGCAGACCCATCGCCGGCATGGCCGGCCCCACTGGCGCCCTCGCCCGCATGACCGGACCCGCTGGCGTCGGTACGACCGGCGCCGGAGTCGCCATGGCCGGTTCCGCCGCTGGCGGCATCCGCGTGCGAGGCAGCAGACCCATCGCCAGCATGGCCGGTCCCGCTGGTGTCGGTGTGACCGGCGCCGGAGTCGGCATGGCCAGTTCCGCCGCTGGCGGCATCGGCGTGCGAGGCTTCAGAACCACCGCCCGTGTAACCACTGCCCCCGCTGGTATCGCCGTGGCCAGTTCCACCGCTGGCGGCATCGGCATGCGAAGCCCCAGAATCACCGGCATGACTGCTACCGGCATCCGCATGCGAGGCAGCAGACCCATCGCCGGCACGACCGGACCCACCGGCACCATCACCGACATGACCGGACCCGCTGGTACCGTCGCTAGTGTGCCCGGCCCCGCTGGTATCGCCGTGGCCGGTTCCGCCGCTGGCGGCATCGGCGGCATGACCGGACCCGCTGGTGTCGGCATGGCCGGTTCCGCCGCTGGCGGCATCGGCATGCGAAGCCCCAGAATCACCGGCATGACTGCTACCGGCATCCGCATGCGAGGCAGACGCATCCGCTGCCGGGTGCGAGGCAGCAGGCCCATCGCCGGCATGACCGGATCCGCTGGAGTCGCCGTGACCGGACCCACCGGCGCCGCTGGTGTGGCCGGTGCCGGTGTCGGCATGGCCGGTCCCGCTGCTGGCGTCGGTGTGC